>ENA-OQIC01000127-OQIC01000127.1-human-gut-metagenome-genome-assembly--contig:-NODE-127-length-33246-cov-2.894773_pt1 | contig 33246 bp, 31 predicted proteins | sample MGYA00242572_ERZ504736 | MGnify/ENA primary metagenome ERZ504736 (study PRJEB26092, sample SAMD00036201) | human gut metagenome | host: Homo sapiens | study: EMG produced TPA metagenomics assembly of...
CAAGAGAATCAGCACTCTTTAAAGAGGCTGCCGATTCATCGGCTCGTTTTGTCGGGGTATGGGCATTGGAATACATGAAATTGACTTATAAACATTTGAAATCAAAAGGCTCTCGTGCAAAGTTAATCCTTGGTGGTTGGGGAGGGGGACATCAGTTGCCTTCTTTATTGAAAGGACTGGATAGGGCCTTACCACAAGATATTATTTTCAGTTGCCTTAATCCGGATTTAGGAAAAAGTCCGCAACCTGATTTCTTGGAAGAGATTGCCCGAAACCGTAGTGTTTGGGCTGTACCTGGTTGGAGGGGGATCATCAACTCTGGCATTTTCAGCCGAGGGTCAATATGATGCGTGAACAGGTAAAGCTTGCTGCCGAACAAAATCTGGACGGAGTAATTGCTATTCACTGGCGTACAGAGGAACCCCGTTTTAATTTTCGAACGTTTGCCCGTTTTGCTTCGGATAAGGGTGCTGACGAGAGTGTAGATCAATTGTATGACCGATATCTGACAGAGGAATTTGGGGAAGAAGCCGCAAAAGAAATGACTCCTTTACTTGCCAGAATGGATCGTGAACAGATTCAATGGAATGTACCGTCACCGGAATTTTATGCATATACTCCGGAATGGGGATTATTAGATGAAAATAATGTGCGAATACGACAAGAGTTGGTGTCTTCGGGAGAATCGTTATTGAAAAAGTTAAGAGGAGAGAAACGGGAGAATCTGAAACGTTTCATAGCAATGTTCCGTTTTGAGCTGTTGTTGGGTGAGGTAGATCGGGCTATGATGCCTGCTTTTATCTTAAAAAAGAAGGAAGTGCAAGGTGAGAAAATAAATGGTTCGCAGGAGTATATGGACGCATATTGGCTGTTAGTTTCAGCCCCTGTTAAAGAAATGTTTGATACTTATATGGAACGTGTTCATTCTCGTGGAGAATTGGGAGTACTTAGCTCTTTGAATCAACGTGTGTGGCGCGAATATAATGATCTTAAAATTTATCTGGAAAATAAAATAAAAGAAAAATGAAACGAATGGCATATCACCTGCTGGCTATCTTAATTTGGGGGATGGCAGCATCGGCTGTCAAAGCACAGATTTTGTTAACAGCTTCTGCTACGCCGATTGAAGAATATGCGGCGGTAGAACTTCAGCGGTATTATTATCAGCTGTCCGGACGCTTGTTGTCCATCGATCATGAAGAAGTACCGGACAGGAAAACGGAATTTGTTCTGACAAGACTGGATCATCCGTTAGTGAAGTCTTGGAGAGACAAAGGAGTATTACCTCTGAAGTCCATGCCGGGAGAGCAGGGATATGTCATTCGGACAGTAAAAGAAAAAGGCAGGGAATTGGTTGTCATTGCAGGTGTTGATGCCAATGGATTGCTTTATGGTGTATATGGGTTGCTGGAAGATCACTTAGGAATGCGTTTCTATATGAATGGAGATGTATATCCTGATAAGAAAGAGGTTCAGACGAGAATACCGTTGATTCAAGATGAACGAACTCCGACAGTGGCTATCCGTGGATTCCTTCCCTGGACTAATTTTCCGCAATCGGCTACCATTTATTCTTGGGATGATTGGCGTTACATCATAGATCAGGCAGCACGGATGCGTATGAACTTCATTATGATTCATAACTATAACGGGTTTTGCGGACATAATGAACTGTTTCATAATTTTGAATACAAAGGGTATTTATCGCGTGGATGGATGCCTACCATAAAGACAGGACACGGATGGGGCTGTCCCGGATGGAATATCAACGAATATCTTTTCGGGGCATCTGAAGTTTATGATGATTATGATTTTGGGGCAGACTATGGCTTGCATAATGAAACGTTGACGAATGGTCAGATCAAAGAGAAAGGAGCAACTATATTCCGTAAGGTGATTGCCTATGCACACTTACGTGGTGTAAAAATAGGTTTAGGGTTAGATATTGATGTCGTTTTGCCGGAATATCAGTCTGAACCGGATAACAAAGACTTGATAAAGGTACAGGTCGCAGAAATAGCTCGTGAGTATCCGGAATTGGACTATCTGCTTTGTTTTCAATCCGAAGGTCAGAAAAATGAGGCTTTTTATGCCCGTTGGCGAAGAGTCTTTGATGGATTTATGAAGAGATGAAGCGGAAGTCGCCTTTTACCCGTATAGCTGTATCGGGCTGGGGCTAACTGCGGAATCGGTGAATAGTCTGCCTGAAGATGTCATTTGTGCCCCTATATCTTACTATTCGGCCGCTTTTGAGCCGGGAAGTGTTTATGGAAATCGTGAATACTGGGGATGTCCCTGGCTGGAACGTGATTTTAACAGTTCTGAGTATTACTATCCTTATAATGTAGATCTTTCGGAAACAATCCGGGCCTTTGGAGATGCTTCTGCCAATATGAACGGATTTTATGCGCTGACATGGAGATTGGCGGATGCTATTTCTCCAAAGATGTGGTATATCAGTAAGGCTCCTTGGTATAATCATGAAGTGCTGGATTCTTCGGAGAAAGTGTATCGGGATTTTGCACTTGCCAATTATGGAGAAAATGCAGTGGATGCCATTACTGACATTATCGATCAAAACGAACCTTTTGCTACCGATTTCGGTGAGTGTCAGGAAACACCCGGATTTAATCAGATGGTACATACTTATCCATTGATGAATCTTTATTCGATGACTTTTGGGGGAAAGAATGGAAAGGATGTGGAGATAAAGGCCACCGGATATGCAGAGAAAAAAGGTACAAAAAATGCTCCTTGTGATGAAGGAGGAGAGTGCGTGGGATATATTATGGCTGATGACTGGTTGCAGTATCCGGCAGTTGATTTTAGTAATAGTCCCGAACGAATGTCCATACGGATTGCTTCTGCATCTTCGGGTGGTGTTGCTACTGTTTATCTGGATCGATTGGGAGGACCTGTTATCGCTCGGTTTGAAGTAAAGAACACGGAAGGTTGGCAATCCTGGAAATCATTGACCGTTCCGGTGAAAGGGTTAAAAGGTGTTCATACGCTTTATGTTCGTTTTCAACCTTTTAATGTAATAGCCAAAGCTGGGAAATTAGCTGATAAACAGCTGAAAACAATTGATAGTTGTATGGCCGTTACTTCGGATGTACTTCAACAATTGCGTCTCTCCCGATTACGAGCACGTATTCATGGAGCAGCATGCCATATAGCTTTGAATACTGATTTTGAAAATTATCAATGGAATGATTTACCGGGGAAAATGGATGAATGGGCGCGTAGCTTTTTGTATCGTATTGAAGATATTTCTTCCTATGGAAACATTATGAGTACTCAGAATCGATTTGTGAAACAGAACTATGTAGAGAAGATCAACCAGCTACGTAAACAGCAACGGGTACAGGCTCCTTCACATATTATAGCTAAAGGTACTCTTGAGGGAGCACAGATTAGTTGGCGTAATGAAGAGCGGCAGTAAGTTCCTTCGTGGTTTGTCGTAATGGAGAAGAGATTGATACATTGGCGTCTGATGTGAATTGTTATCAGGATAAGTTTCATGGAGCAGCTTCGTATACGGTATATGCAGTGGATATTGAAGGGCATAAAAGCTTTGGGAATACCTGCCGATTGTCTGGCCGGGAGTGCTGACCGGGAAGCTCCGGTTATTGTGATTAATTCCCCGTTGACTTCAATAATGGAGGGAACTCCGTTGCACATTCGGTTTTCAGTCGTTGAAAATCGGTTACCGGAATTTGTATCCGGGATATTTCACTATCGGAGAACAGGAGAGAAAGTGTGGAAAAAAATACCATTTAAGCACCGGACCAGAGGTGTCTTCACATTAACCTTACCCGCTTCTGAGATTACGCGTCAGGGAATAGAATACTACATTTCGGTTTCAGATTCTGACAATGTATTTTGCTATCCGGGTTCGGCTCCGGCTCGGAATCATACGGTGGTAGTAACTGAGGTACCGGGAGATGATAAACCCGAAGTTCCGATGATAAAACCAATTTGTGGTAAACGTATGTTTTGGAGTCGTGTGCCAAATGTGGAAATGTATCGCATCTATCGTAGCAGAACTCCTGATTTTAAAATCGGAGCAGATACGTTTGTGACGTTTGTAGCGGGAAATACACAGAGTTTTGCCGATAATGGATTTGATTTCGACGGGACTTCTCTGAAAGGAACTTATTATTATTGCGTGACTTCCGTATCCTTTGGGATCATGAAAGTGAGGCATCAAAAATCATTCAAATAGATTATTAATGAAAAGAATTGGAATATATATTGTTATTGTAGTATGCATCCTGTCTTGCATATCTTCGCGAAGGAACCTCTTGACAGAAACCAGATTGATGTTGGTTGATACGAGAGCAACTGAACATACGGCGGCATTGTTCTATAACTTGCGGCAACTGACCGGAAAACGGGTGGTTTATGGACAACATAATTATGAAATGGATGGGTTCGATTCGGATAGTACACGCTGGAGGGATGAGGCAAACCGATGTGATGCGTATGATGTGACGGGGGCTTATCCTGCTTTGGCTAGTTTTGATTTCCTTCATTTTACGAATCCTCGTAGTTGGGAAACAAAAGAATTGAATTACATACAGGAAAAATTCCATGTTGCATATAATCGGGGAAATGTTATTACGTTCTGTTGGCATTATTATAATCCGGTGACCGGAGGAAATTTTTATGATACAACGCAAGTGGTTCGTCATATCTTGCCGGGAGGTTCTTATCATGCTACCTTCAAAGCCGATTTGAAGATCATTGCTGATTTTGCACACAATGCAAAGGGCGATGACGGAGAGTTGATTCCGATCATATTCCGTCCTTGGCATGAGTTTGATGGTAATTGGTTTTGGTGGGGAAAAAATCATTGTTCGGTTGAAGAATTTAAAAAGTTGTATCGGTTTACAGTCACTTATCTCAGAGATTCTTTAGAGGTGCATAACTTTTTATATGCATTTTCTCCGGACTGTGGTTTCACTACTGAGGCCGAATATCTGGAACGTTATCCGGGAGACAAATATGTAGATGTTGTAGGTATGGATAATTATTGGGATTTTCGTCCGGATGGGGGAGATACCTCCCTGGTAGTTCTGAAAGCCCGTATCCTTACACAATATGCGCAAAAGCATGGAAAACTTTCTGCCATTACTGAGACAGGTACACAGACACGTGATTCATTGTGGTATACACAATTGTTATCTATTCTGCGTTCGGAAGGGGTAGCCTTGAATTATGTATGCACTTGGTCGGGGTTTTCTCCTTATAAAGGACATCCGGCAGCAGCCGATTTTGTCGGTTTAAGAGGGACACTTTGGTGCTCTTCGCTGATGAAATTCCTAATTTTTATACTTGGCACTGAACCTGCTTATAAATAATATCATGGAATGCTAAGATAGTATTAGGTATACATCCATCCAACGCCTATCTTTGCAATATCACTTTCAGGGTGGAAAGAATCTTATAAATAAAATATCTGATGATTATGAAAATCCTATCGACTATCCTATTAACCTTGTTGATTGTGTTTGGGGCGTGCACTTCTCCTCAGGTTTCTCCTGATCCCTTTGTCCGTGTGTCAAACGGACGTCTGACGGTGAATGGAAAACCCTATTATTATATAGGAACTAATTTTTGGTATGGAGCTATTTTGGGGTCACAGGGACAGGGAGGTAACCGGGAGAGATTACTTCGTGAACTGGATTATTTGAAGGCTCTTGGTATTAACAATTTGCGTGTTCTTGTTGGAGCAGACGGAAAAGATGGGATTCCGACGAAAGCTGAGCCTGCACTTCAGGTGGAAGCCGGTGTGTATAATGATACTATTTTTGACGGGCTCGATTTCTTCCTGTCGGAGTTGGATAAACGGGATATGTATGCCGTACTTTCCTGAATAACAGCTGGGAGTGGTCGGGCGGATATTCCCAGTATCTTTATTGGGCGGGACATGGTGAAGTGCCTATGCCGAATGTAGCCGGATGGGATGCTTTTTCGAATTATGTGGCACAATATGCTAAGTCGGAAAAAGCACACCATTTGTTCCGGGATCATATTACTCACGTTGTAAATCGTGTCAATCGGTATACTGGAAAAAAATATAGTGAAGATCCTGCAATTATGTCTTGGCAGATAGGTAATGAACCCCGTCCGTTCGGTGAGGACAATAAAAAGAGTTTTGCAGCCTGGATTGCCGATTGCGCTGCTCTTATTAAATCTATGGATTCTAACCATCTGGTTCTATTGGATCGGAAGGAATGGCCGGTTGTGAGGGGGATTTGTCACTTTGGACTTCTATCCATGCCGATGCGAATGTTGATTATACTACGATTCATATTTGGCCGAATAATTGGGGATGGATCGATAAGAAAGATATTCCGGGTACCATCGGGCAGGCAATAGAAAACACCTGCTCTTATATCGATATGCATGTGCAGGAAGCTTTTAAGATAAACAAGCCGCTGGTACTTGAAGAGTTTGGTTTACCGAGAGACAGTGTGAAGTTTACTTCGAATACTTCCACTGTTCAGCGGGACCGGTATTACAGAGCTGTGTTTGATATCGTCGAAAAGCATGCTGCCGAAAAGGGTGTTTTCCAAGGATGTAACTTCTGGGCATGGGGTGGATTTGCGGAACCTCAACATCTCTTTTGGCAAAGGGGAGATGACTATATGGGAGATCCCGGGCAGGAGGAACAAGGGCTGAATTCGGTTTATGCAACAGATTCGACGATAAATATGATAAAGGAGGCGGTAAGTGATATTAACCAGATAATTCAGAAACAATGAAAATGAAATTAATATGCTTTTTGATGTTGAGTGTGTTTTTTATTTTTCCGGTTCGGGCTAAAAACACATTCGGGAAGAAAAAAGACAAAGTGACGCGCTTGCATTTTTATGACCTGAATAAGAATGGGCGGATGGACACTTATGAAAACCCTTCTGCTCCTGTGGAGTATCGTGTGGAGCATCTTTTGTCACAGATGACTTTGGAGGAAAAGGTAGGACAGATGCTTACTTCATTGGGGTGGCCCATGTACGAACGGGTGGGAGAGGACATCCGCCTGACCCCTCAGTTGGAGAAAGAAATCGGAGAGTACCATATCGGATCGCTCTGGGGTTTTATGCGGGCTGATCCGTGGACGCAACGTACGTTGCATACCGGACTCAATCCTTCGCTGGCTGCCCGAGCGTCCAATCGTCTTCAATCTTACGTCATAGAACATAGCCGTTTGGGTATTCCGTTGTTTCTGGCGGAAGAATGTCCGCATGGCCACATGGCGATTGGTACAACAGTATTTCCGACTTCCATCGGTCAGGCAAGTACCTGGAATCCGGAACTGATCCGGCAGATGGGACGTGTCATTGCTATTGAAGCAAGTGCTCAGGGAGCACACATCGGCTATGGACCGGTACTCGACTTGGCCCGTGATCCGCGTTGGTCGCGTGTAGAGGAAACTTATGGAGAAGATCCTTATCTGAATGGGGTGATGGGAACTGCTCTGGTACGTGGTTTTCAGGGAGAGACATTAAACGACGGTAAAAGCGTGATAGCGACCCTCAAACATTTTGCTTCGTATGGCTGGACGGAAGGCGGACATAACGGAGGTACTGCCCATATAGGCGAGCGCGAACTGGAAGAGGCTATCTTTCCTCCTTTTCGTGAGGCGGTAGGTGCCGGGGCATTGTCTGTGATGAGTCATACAATGAAATAGACGGAAATCCATGTACCGGAAGTCGTTATTTGTTAACGGATATCCTGAAAGATCGTTGGCAATTCAAAGGTTTTGTCGTGTCCGATTTGTATGCTGTCGGAGGATTACGGGAACATGGTGTTGCCGGCAATGACTATGAGGCGGCCATAAAGCCGTGAATGCCGGAGTGGATAGTGATTTGGGAACGAATGTCTATGCTGAGCAGTTGGTTGCTGCGGTCAAAAGAGGGGATGTTGCTGTAGCAACGATAGATAAGGCGGTACGTCGCATTTTATCTCTCAAATTCCAAATGGGATTGTTTGATGATCCATTTGTAGATGAAAAGCAGGCAGTACAACTTGTTGCCTCTTCCGAACATACCGGACTGGCTCGTGAAGTAGCCCGTCAGTCAATCGTTCTGCTTAAGAATAAGGACAAGCTGTTGCCGTTGAAGAAGGATATTCGTACCCTTGCTGTTATAGGTCCCAATGCCAATAATGTGTATAATATGCTTGGAGACTATACTGCTCCTCAAGCCGATGGGACTGTAGTGACAGTCTTGGATGGAATTCGACAAAAGGTCTCTAAAGAAACTCGTGTGCTGTATGCCAAGGGGTGTGCAGTGCGTGATTCTTCCCGTACCGGATTTAAAGATGCTATAGAAACAGCCCGTAATGCCGATGCCGTAGTAATGGTGATGGGAGGATCGAGTGCCCGGGATTTTTCCTCGGAATATGAAGAAACCGGTGCGGCAAAAGTCACTATAAATCAGATCAGTGATATGGAAAGTGGCGAAGGCTATGATCGAGCCACACTTCATCTTATGGGAAGACAACTGGAGTTGTTGGAAGAAATCTCCAGGTTGGGTAAACCGGTGGTATTGGTATTGATTAAAGGGCGTCCGTTATTGATGGAGGGAGCTATTCAAGAGGCAGAGGCAATTGTGGATGCCTGGTATCCGGGCATGCAGGGAGGGAATGCTGTGGCCGATGTGCTTTTCGGTGATTACAATCCCGCAGGACGTCTCACTCTTTCTGTGCCACGTTCGGTCGGTCAGTTGCCGGTATACTACAATACAAGACGGAAAGGAAATCGTAGCCGATATATTGAAGAACCGGGTACTCCTCGTTATCCTTTCGGTTATGGTCTTAGTTATACAACTTTTTCCTATACGGATATGAAAGTGCAGGTAACTGAAGGAAGTGATGATTGCCGGGTAGATGTAACAGTAACCATACAAAATCAGGGTACTGCAGATGGTGATGAAGTGGCACAACTCTATTTCCGGGATGACGTAAGCAGTTTTACGACTCCTGCCAAGCAGTTACGGGCGTTCAGCCGTATTCACCTGAAGGCTGGTGAATCCCGAGAAGTAACTTTTACTCTTGATAAGAAGTCATTGGCTCTGTATATGCAAGAGGGGGAATGGGTGGTCGAACCGGGACGCTTTACAATAATGGTGGGAGGCTCTTCCGAGGATATTGCCTGCGACAAGCATTTGAGATAAACCGAAAATATACTTTTAAAATGTAAACGTCATGAACAGATCAAGAGATAAAGTGCGTTGTGCACTCAATCATCAGAATGCAGGTAGTATACCGGTTGATTTCGGGTCTACAGCAGTCACGGGTATCCATTGCCGTATTGTGGAAGCGCTAAGAAACTATTATGGACTGGCACCCCGTCCGGTGAAGATTGTAGATGCTTTTCAGATGTTAGGAGAGATAGATGCGGAACTAGCCGAAAAGATCGGAGTAGACTGTATAGGTATAGGTGGACCCAAAGATATCTTCGATTTGGATACGACTCGTATGCACGAACAGACGACCCCTTGGGGGCAACGGGTGTTGGTGCCTGAAGCAATGGATTTAACTCCTGATATGCGGGGAGATGTATATGTGTATGCCGGTGGGGATCAAAATTATCCCCCAGTGCCGTGATGCCCAAAGGATGTTATTTCATTAATGCTATTGAGCGTCAGCAGCCCATTGAAGAAGATCGTTTGGACCCGGAAGACAATGTAGAAGAGTTCGGGCTATTGACAGAGAATGATCTGGCTTATTACTGTGCTGAGGCAGACAAGCATATCAGACCGGCAGAGCTGTTGTTGCCAGTTTCGGGGGAACGGCTCTGGGGGATGTTGCTTTTGTTCCCGGTATGGGATTGAAGCAGCCCAAGGGGATTCGTAGTGTGGTAGAATGGTATATGTCTACTGCTATGCGGCAGGACTATTTGCATCAGGTATTTGAGAAAGAGATCGACATTGCCATTGCCAATTATGAAAAACTCTGGGCTGCATTAGGAGATAAGATAGATGTGGTGTTGACATGTGGGACCGATTTCGGTTCCCAGGAATCACAGTTTTGCTCTATAGATACCTTCCGTGAGCTTTGGTTACCACACTATCGACGGATGAATGATTGGATACATCAACATACTACCTGGAAAATCTTTAAGCATTCCTGTGGAGCTATTATCCCGATTCTACCCGGATTGATCGAAGCCGGATTTGATATTATCAATCCGGTTCAGATTAATGCCAAAGACATGGATTCCAGAAGATTGAAAGAGGAATTCGGCAGTCAATTGACCTTTTGGGGCGGTGGGGTAGATACGCAAAAGATACTGCCTTTCGGTACTCCCGATGAGATACGTCGCCATGTAATGGGGCAGTGTGAGATATTGGGCCGTGACGGAGGTTTTGTTTTCAATGCTGTCCATAATGTTCAGGCCAATGTTCCGGTAGACAATGTAGTTGCGATGTTCGATGCTCTAAAGGATATCTCTTGATAATTTTCAGAAAATACTATTTCTACCATGTTTGGCCTGTATTGATCATCAGATGGCTTTGAAATTCTCTTAAAGTCCCCTGATAGATCGGTTGGCAAATCGTAAAATCATCTCGCTGTACAATAAATTTATGTTAGGTAATCTTTAAGAAAGAGTATCTATATATTATTAATCTTATAAATGATAAAAGCTATGAACAACCTCAATGAATTATATGAAGCCATTTTGGCCGGTAAATTGGAACAGGCAGTCAGTGTTACCCGGGAAGCTGTTGCCGGAGGAGCAGCACCCCAGGAAATCATTAATGAATATATGATTAAAGCCATGGAAGCCATTGGAGCACGTTTTGAATCGGGACAAGTGTTTGTTCCGAACCTCTTGATGAGTGCCCGTGCCATGCGTGGTGCCCTCGATATACTCAAACCACTGATGCAAGGGCAGGTCAATTCGTATATCGGTCGGATTGTGATTGGTACGGTAAAAGGGGATTTGCATGATATAGGTAAAAACTTGGTTGCTTCGATGTTTGAAGGATGTGGGTTTGAAGTCATCAATCTGGGAGTGGATGTATCGAGTGATAAATTCATTTCTGCGGCATTGGAAAATAAGGCAGATATTATTTGCATGTCCGCACTGCTCACCACTACCATGAATTACATGAAGGAAGTGATCGATGCCCTTGAAACCTCCGGGTTGAGGGGAAAAGTAAAAGTAATGGTAGGAGGAGCACCTGTCAGCGATGCCTTTGCCAAATCTATCGGTGCCGATGCCTATACCAGTAATGCCAATGCAGCCGTAATAATGGCCAAGAAGTTGATAAACGCCTGTTGAATATGCCACTGGTGAATTCCCATATTGTTGAAGAGTGTCTGCCTTTCACTTCGTTGAGACTCGATCCGGAGGATATTAATCTTTCAATGGGAGCCGGTTACGTGCTGATGCGGAGATACAGGCAATATCTGATGCATTGGAAACAGAGATTGCCGGAATTTGTACACCCCGCTTTCTGTATGCTCTGTTCGATGCCGAGCCGGCCGGTACTTGTGAGGTGGGAGTAAACGGTATTTCTCTGAAAACAGGATCTGTTATAACTCCTTATCTTAAAGATGCTGCGGGCTATGTACTCTTTGTTGCTACTGCGGGGTACGAGTTTGAGGCTTTTCAGCATAGGATAGGCAGTCAGGGAGACATCTTACGCGAATTTCTTCTGGATGCTTACGGTTCGGCAATTGCTGAAGCAGTTGTCCGTGAAGTATGCCGGAAAGTGGAATCCCGAATGTTTCCTTTGGGATACGGAGTCAGTCATCCTTACAGTCCCGGTTATTGCGGATGGCACGTCACGCAACAGCAGTTGCTTTTCAGCTGCTTGCCTGAATTTCCCTGCGGGGTCCGATTGAGTGATTCTTCGCTGATGTCGCCTATTAAATCGGTCAGTGGTATTATTGCTTATGGTCCATGTATTGTCAAACGGAAATATGGATGCGAAACGTATGCGGCAAAGCGATTGTCTATAAAAACAGAAATAAACTAAACAGATAGAATGTTATGGAACTATCACTATATATAAAAGATAAATTAGTATCAGGAAAACGGGTAGCCATCCCCATTATGACCCATCCGGGTATTGAATTGTTAGGGAAACAGGTATCGGATGCCGTAACGAACGGTGAAATTCATTATCACGCTATCCGTGCATTGAACGAATGTTTTCCGCAATCGGCGGCTTGTACCACTATTATGGATCTTACCGTGGAAGCAGAAGCTTTTGGAGCTCGACTTAGTATGTCCCCCAATGAAGTACCCAGTGTTTGCGGACGTTTGCTCACTGGATATGCAGATGTTGAGGCTTTGCAGATTCCTTCGGTCGAATCGGGACGCATGCCTCAGTATTTGCTGGCCGACCGCCTGGCAGCAGAAGGAATAGACAAGCCCGTGCTGGCCGGTTGTATCGGTCCCTATTCTCTGGCAGGTCGTCTATACGATATGACGGAAATTATGATGGCTATCTATACCGAGCCCGATACTGTCCTGCTTTTACTGGAGAAATGCACGGAATTCATTCTCCGTTATTGTCTGGCTATCAAAGAGACCGGAGTGGCCGGTGTTATTATGGCGGAACCGGCTGCCGGACTTCTTTCGAATGAAGATTGTCAACGCTATTCTTCGGTCTATGTGAAACGTATTATCGATGCTGTCCAAGATGATTCGTTTGCAGTTATTCTGCATAATTGCGGTAACACCGGACATTGCACTGCTGCTATGCTGGCTACCGGTGCTAAAGGGTATCATTTCGGAAATAAAGCGGATATGATAACTGCTCTCCGGGAATGCCCTTCGGATGTATGGGTGATGGGTAATCTGGACCCTGTAGGAGTGTTCAGGGTACTGACGCCTGAAGATGTTTTTGCACGGACAGAAGAACTTCTGACCTGTACCGGAGAATACGCTAACTTTATTATATCCACCGGTTGCGATACTCCGCCCGAAGTACCTTTTGACAATATTCAGGCCTTTTATCTGGCTGTAGAGAAGTACAATAAGGGTAGGTGAATGATAATACCAGTATTGGATAATATTGTACTTGTTTTCAAGGGGGGACCCTCGTACTTTTGCATAGTATTCATCGTTAAATAAACGAATTATGATAAAGAGAATAAAGATATTAGCTACAGGTGCACTGCTATTGGCAGGATTGGGTGCCTGTTCACCTTCCGGAAAGAAAACAGGAGCGGATTCGACTGTCGACACTCTGCGAACGGCGGAAACAGTGAATTTACTGAATAATCTACGGAAGGTTCCCACACAGGGGATTATGTTTGGTCATCATGACGATCCGCTTTACGGTGTCGGCTGGGAAGGTGACGAAGATCGCAGTGACGTGAAAAGTGTGTGTGGTGATTATCCGGCTGTCATGTCGTTTGATCTGGGCCACATTGAACTGGAAAGAGAGAAAAGTCTGGATAACGTGCCGTTTCGCAAAATACGTCAGGAGACGATTAATCAATATAAAAGGGGAGGAGTGGTTTCTTTTAGCTGGCATCTCGATAACCCCTTGACCGGTAAAGATGCGTGGGATGTGAGTGATACGACGGTTGTAGCTTCCATACTGCCCGGTGGTGTACATCATGCGAAATTTATAAGTTGGCTCGATGCTGTTGCAGCCTTTATGAATACTTTGGAGACGGAAGAAGGTACAAAAATACCGGTTATTTTCCGTCCCTGGCACGAGCATACCGGCAGTTGGTTCTGGTGGGGACAAAATCTTTGCACGGCCGACCAGTATAAGGCTCTTTGGCGGATGACGCATGATCGTATGCATGCCCGGGGAGTAAAGAACCTGCTTTATGCTTATTCACCGGGATCGGAACCCAAAGATTCGACTGCTTATCTGGAGCGTTATCCGGGAGATGATATCATCGATCTGGTGGGCTTTGACACCTATCAGTCGACCGGACACAATATATGGAGCAATTGGATAAGTCGCTTGCTATCCTGACTGAAGTAGGTAAGGCGCACGATAAGCCTATAGCCATTACCGAAACCGGTTTCGAGGCTATTCCCGATTCTGTCTGGTGGACACAGACTCTCTATCCGGTAATCAGCAAGTATCCTATCAGTTATGTGTTGGTGTGGCGCAATGCACGTGAAAGGGTAAACCACTATTATGCTCCTTATCCCGGACAGGTGTCCGCCGATGACTTTGTGAAGTTCTACCGTGAACCGAAAACTCTGTTTGTGTCGGACGTGAAGAACCTTTATAAATAGAAAATCAAATAAATAACGATAAAACACTGTCCATTATGAGTCTGTTTAATGATAAAGTTGCTAAATTGCTTGCCGGGCATGAAGCACTGCTGATGCGTAAGAATGAACCGGTAGAAGAGGGAAACGGAGTGATTACGCGTTACCGTTACCCTGTACTGACTGCAGCGCATACTCCTGTCTTCTGGCGATACGACCTGAACGAGGAGACGAATCCTTTTTTGATGGAACGTATCGGTATGAATGCGACGTTGAATGCCGGAGCCATTAAGTGGGATGGGAAGTACCTGATGTTGGTGAGAGTGGAGGGAGCAGACCGCAAATCTTTTTTTGCTGTTGCCGAAAGCCCGAACGGTATTGATAATTTCCGCTTCTGGGAGTATCCGGTGACCTTACCCGAAGATGTGGTTCCTGCAACCAATGTATACGATATGCGTCTCACTGCCCATGAAGATGGGTGGATATATGGCATCTTTTGTGCCGAACGGCACGATGACAATGCTCCCATAGGTGATTTATCGTCAGCTACAGCCACTGCCGGCATTGCCCGTACCAAAGACCTGAAAAATTGGGAACGTCTGCCGGATCTGAAAACAAAGAGTCAGCAACGTAATGTGGTGCTGCACCCCGAGTTTGTGGATGGAAGTATGCACTTTATACCCGTCCGCAAGACGGATTTATCGATACCGGTAGCGGAGGTGGTATCGGATGGGCATTGATTGACGATATAACCCATGCCGAGGTTGGAGAAGAGAAGATCATCGATAAACGATATTATCATACCATCAAGGAGGTGAAGAACGGTGAAGGGCCGCATCCTATCAAGACTCCTCAGGGATGGCTTCATCTGGCACACGGAGTACGCAATTGTGCTGCCGGGCTCAGGTATGTATTGTATATGTATATGACATCGTTGGATGATCCCACCGGCTGATAGCTTCTCCGGCGGGGTACTTTATGGCTCCGGTAGGAGAAGAGCGCATTGGGGATGTGTCGAATGTGCTTTTTTCGAATGGTTGGATAGCCGACGATGACGGAAAAGTATTTATCTACTATGCTTCGTCGGACACCCGTATGCATGTAGCTACCTCAACTATCGAACGGTTGGTGGATTACTGCCTGCACACTCCTCAGGACGGCTTTTCTTCCTCAGCTTCGGTAGAGATACTGAAAACCTGATTGAACGAAATCTGAGATTGATGAAATAAGAAAACCAAGAATAGAATGACTGCCATGACTACACTGAAAGAGAAGATCGGTTACGGACTGGGCGATATGGCTTCGTCCATGTTCTGGAAACTGTTCGGGTCCTATCTGATGATTTTTTATACCGATGTATTCGGCTTGCCTGCTGCCGTGGTAGGAACCATGTTTCTGATTACCCGGGTATGGGATTCGGCTTTCGATCCGATCGTGGGAGTGATTGCCGATCGCACACAGACCCGCTGGGGGAAATTTCGTCCTTATCTGCTGTATCTTGCCGTTCCTTTTGCACTGATTGGTATTTTTACTTTCACCACTCCGGAGTTGAATGATACCGGAAAACTGGTCTATGCCTACATCACCTATTCTTTGATGATGATGGTATATTCGGCTATCAATGTGCCTTATGCTTCACTGCTGGGAGTGATAAGTCCTGACCCGAAAGAACGGAATACCCTGTCCACTTACCGTATGACTTTTGCCTATATCGGCAGTTTTATTGCTTTGCTGCTCTTCATGCCGATGGTCAACCTGTTTGGTGGTGCAGAAGATGAGCAACGGGGATGGATGTTGAGTGTGGTGGTGATTGCTGTGATGTGTGCGGCTCTGTTTTATCTTTGTTTCGCCTTGACACGTGAACGGGTAAAACCGATCAGGGAAGTACAAAACTCCCTGAAAGACGATTTGAAAGATTTGCTTCACAACCGTCCGTGGTGGATTCTGCTCGGAGCCGGAGTGGCAGCTTTGGTATTCAATTCTATTCGTGACGGAGCTACGGTTTATTACTTCAAGTACTTTGTTGTGGAAGAGGATTACTCCACGGTTTCCTTCTTTGGCGTTTCTTTTGTGCTGAGCGGCCTTTATCTGGCAGTGGGACAGGCTGCCAATATTGTGGGAGTGATTCTTGCAGCTCCGGTCAGTAACCGTATTGGCAAAAAAACACATACATGGGAGCCATGAGTCTGGCTACTCTCCTTTCCGTTATCTTTTATTGGTTTGGGAAAGGAGACATCACCCTGATTTTTGTTTTTCAGGTGCTGATCAGTATCTGTGCCGGAAGTATTTTCCCTTTGCTCTGGTCCATGTACGCCGACTGTGCTGACTATTCGGAACTGAAGACCGGCAACCGGGCTACAGGTCTGATCTTTTCGTCTTCGTCCATGAGCCAGAAGTTCGGTTGGGCTATCGGAAGTGCACTGACCGGTTGGTTGTTGGCTTACTTCGGCTTTCGTGCCAACGAAGTGCAGAGTGTAGAGGCTATTCATGGGATTAAGATGTTTCTCAGCTGGTTGCCCGCTGTCGGAACAGTTCTGTCCGTCGTTTTCATCAGTATGTATCCGCTATCGGAGAAGAAGATGAGAGAGGTGACTTCAGAGTTGGAGAAGAGAAGAAAGGCTATTCAATCATAATTCAGACATCATATGGACGAGATTCTTAAACAAGAAATGCAGAAAGAGCTTACTACCCGTATTCTTCCTTACTGGATGGAACGATGGTAGATCAGGAGAACGGTGGATTTTACGGACGCATCACCGGACAGGAGGAATTAATGCCCCGGGCCGATAAAGGGGCTATTCTGAATGCGCGTATTTTATGGACTTATTCTGCTGCCTATCGTCTGCTGGGTAGAGAGGAGTACAAAGAGATGGCAAACCGTGCCAAACGATACCTTATCGACCACTTTTATGATTCCGAGTTCGGAGGGGTCTACTGGTCACTCAATTATAGAGGTGAGCCGCTGGATACCAAGAAACAGATTTATGCCATCGGCTTTGCCATTTACGGACTGAGCGAGTTCCATCGGGCTACCGGAGATCCGGAAGCATTGATGTATGCCGTCCGTTTATTCAATGATATAGAGTCCCACAGCTTTGATGGGCTGAAGAACGGTTATTGTGAAGCGCTTACCCGTGAATGGAACGAAATAGCCGATATGCGCCTCAGCGAGAAAGATGCGAATGAACGCAAGACTATGAATACCCATCTGCATATCCTCGAACCTTACACCAACCTGTACCGGGTCTGGAAAGATGCACGGCTGGAACGTCAGCTCTACAACCTGATAGGACTTTTTACAGAGAAGATACTGGATAAGGACACATCCCATTTACAACTCTTTTTCGATAACGACTGGCAAAGCAAATACCCGGTCGTCTCTTATGGACATGATATCGAAGCCTCATGGTTGTTGCATGAAGCCGCCCGGGTATTGGGAGACGCCGGACTCATTGCGGAGATAGAACCTGTTGTAAAGAAGATAGCTGCGGCTGCATCCGAAGGACTTACTTCCGACGGAGGAATGATATATGAAAAGAATCTCACTACCGGACACATCGACGGCGACTACCATTGGTGGGTACAAGCCGAAACCGTAGTCGGATACTATAACCTGTTCCGATATTTCGGTGATTGCGGGGCTTTGCAACATTCCATCGACTGCTGGGAGTTTATTAAACGGCATTTGACTGACGATGTGCATGGCGAATGGTTCTGGAGCCTTCGTGCCGACGGTAGCCTGAACCGGGATGATGATAAGGCCGGCTTCTGGAAATGTCCTTATCATAACGGACGTATGTGCATCGAGCTGTTGGGCGAATAACTGTATTGTTTCCTGTTTCGTTAGATTGTTTTCCAAACTTTTTGTACTTTTGGGCACAATTTACCGAATATGAAAAACAAGCACGTCAAAAGAATAAACCTGCTTTTGTCCATCTTATTGGGAGCAGGTGTCTTCATTTTCTTCGGAGTATACTACTCCTACCATCTGCATTATCAGGAACAGTTCCAGATGTTTCTCTTTACATCCGACTATTTTGTCGAACAAGTATCCCATCCCGGGGGAATGGCGGACTATCTGGGAGGCTTTCTCACCCAATTCTATTATTATTCGTGGGCGGGAGCCGCTATCTTGACCGGTGCAATAGGGGGTATTCACAGGTTGATGGTTTGGATTGCAAACCGCCTGGGCGGACACCCGGCATGGTATCCGCTTACTCTGCTACCTTCTTTATGTTTCTTTATTCTGTTCTGCGACGAGAATTTTCTTCTTTCCGGAGCCATCTCTGTGGGAATGGTGCTGGGAGCACTCATCGGATATACATTTATTGAGAATAGGCGGATACGCCTGATTTATTGGGGAGTCGGCATTCCGCTGCTTTATCTGCTGGCGGGAGGATGTGCATGGCTTTTCATTCCATTGATATGGATAACTGAGTTTTGCCGGTTTGCCGGAAGGCGTCTGCTTGGTGGATTCTGGTGGGAGGTACATTGGGAATTGCCGGAGTGACCTATTGGATATCCTTGGCTGTATTTCCATATCCGGCCGACCGCCTGTTGTGGGCGATCGGAAGTTATCGTTTTCCATTAGTCTTTCCACAAATGCAGGTGATAGCCTGGCTGGCTGTGATTCTGGTACCGTTATTGGTAGCCCGTTTGCCTGAGAAGATGACTTGGAGATACTACTCGGGAGCATGGGTTCTGCAATTTATCCTGATGTTGTTTGTTTTGAATCTGTATGGCAATACGGTATCGGGTTGAATAAAGAGGAAGTGATGGGGTATGATTATCATGTGCGCATGCAAGAATGGGATGAAGTGATTGCGATGGCGGAAAAGAAAGCACCCGATACACCGATGTCGGTTTCTTGTCTCAATTTGGCTTTAGCAATGAAAGGGCAGCTGCCGGAACGTATGTTTAGTTTTTACCAGCGGGGGAAGGAAGGACTACTGATGTCATTTGTCAACGACTTCACCATTCCTTTGGTAGCCGGTGAACCTTATTATTACCTGGGATTGGTCAATGTGGCGCAGCAGTTTGTCTTCGAGCTATGGAGGCCGTTCCGGATTACCGGAAGAGTGTGCGTTGTTTTAAAAGGCTTGCTGAGACCAATTTGATTAATGGCAGGTACGAAGTGGCCCGGAAGTATCTGCGTATCTTGCAGCATACCCTCTTTTATAAAGATTGGGCTACTGAAACTCTGGCTTGCCTGAATGATGAAGACCGGGTCAATGCACATCCGGAATACGGGAGATTGAGGAGGCTTACTCCGCGAACCGATTTCTTCTTTAACCCTGACCTGCCGGAGATGACATTGGAGTTCCTGCTTCATGCAAATCCCCGCAACCGGATGGCGTATGAGTATTTGATGGCTTGTACACTCTTGAAGAAGGATGTGGGACGTTTTGTGCATTATTATCCTTTGGGAGCCGATCTGGGATATTCTTCCGTTCCCAAGGGCTATCAGGAAGCGTTGTTGTTCTATTGGCTTATGAGCAAACACACTGCAACAGATACAATTCCCTGGAAGATAAACCCGCAGACAGAGAATAGATTGAGAGAATACGCACAGATTTTCACATCTGCCCGTTCGGCAGATGCATTGTCTGCCCGATTCGGAGATACATATTGGTTTTATGCAGACTTTAGATAAGATGGAAAAGATAAAATACTGTTTTAGCATGATAGGGCTGCTCTTCTTGTTTGCAGCTTGTCAAGAGAAGGTGACATCCCCTGCCAAGGTGGATACATTGCCATCGATATTCCCCGATTATGTCGGGGTTACCATTCCCTCTACCATTGCCCCGCTTAACTTCCGGGTGACGGACGATGGGGTAGAGGCGGTTGATGTCGTGATTGCCGGTACGAAAGGAAAGCCTGTACGGCTGAATGGAAGATCCGTAGACATTCCCGCCAAGCAATGGCACGAACTTCTTGAAAGTAATAAGGGAGACAGCATCGAGGTGAAAGTCTCTGTCCGCCAGGGGAAGAAGTGGAAAGAGTATCGTCCGTTTCCGATATATGTCAGTCCTTTCCCGATCGATTACGTTGGTATACCGTTTGCTCGCACCCGGATATGAAGTGTACAGCAAGATGGGGATCTACGAACGTGAACTTTCAACATTCCGCCAGACTCCTTTATTTGAGAATACGCAGGTGACGGCCGCCTGCATCAATTGCCATGCTTTCAACCGGACGGAGCCCACACCGTCGAGCGTACATGTAAGAGGCGGGCATGGAGCCACTGTAATCGACACAGGAGATCGGTTGGAATTTCTCGATACCAAAGCCGACGGGCAATTGTCGGCCTGTGTCTATCCGTACTGGCATCCTTCGGGCGAATACATCGCTTATTCGGTGAACAAAACCAATCAGGCCTTTCATCTGGGAGGAAAGAAGCGATAGAGGTATTCGACCAGGCTTCGGATGTGGTGGTTTATCATCCCCGGTCCCATCGGATACTGACTACTCCTTTGCTGAGTACGGCTTCGTTTGAAACTTTTCCGGCATTCTCGCCCGACGGACGGACGCTTTATTTCTGTTCGGCCGAGCAGAAAGAGATGCCTGTCCGATACAAAGACGTGAAATACAACTTGTGCAGCATTGCTTTCCATCCCGAAGACGGAACGTTCGGCGACCGGATCGATACGTTGATCTCAGCCCGCACGCTGGACAAAAGTATCTCTTTCCCCAAACCTTCGTTCGACGGAAAATACCTGATGTTCACGCTTTCCGATTATGGGAACTTCTCCATCTGGCACAAAGAGGCCGATCTCTGGCTGCTGGACTTGAAGACCGGAACCTATCGCAACTTGGAGGAAGTGAACAGTGACGACACGGAAAGCTATCACAACTGGAGCAGCAATTCACATTGGTTTGTGTTCAGCAGCCGGAGAGGTGACGGGTTGTACACCCGCCTTTATATCTCCTCGGTGGACGGACAGGGGCGTATAGGGAAACCTTTCCTGCTGCCTCAGCAAGATCCGTATACGTTCTACGATCAGTTGATCTATTCGTATAATGTTCCCGAGTTTGTGTCTGCTCCGGTACAATGGGACAAGCGGGAGATGGCCAAAGGCTGATGTCGAAGGAGCGAGTTAAAGTGAAATAAAAGATGAGTAAGAATATGGAATACAGAAACATAGAATAGAGTATTTAAGGACTACTGTTGAATATTCCCTTTTTGGGGGTGAGGGAGGAACGAGAGAGGCGCATTTGATGTTTCATGTCGATCCGGAAGCGGGGAGTTATGAAGAGCAGCTGACGGCCATTCGTAAAGCATACCATAGGATACTGAGCAGGAAGGTGAAAATCAGGGGAATGGTACCCGTGTTTTGCCGTTACTTCCTGAGTGATGCCGCCAATCAGTGGGAGGCTTTGCAGGCTGTCTTGCAGAAAGAGCCGTCGTGCGCTGTCTCTGTCGTGCAACAGCCCCCGTTGGATGGAAGTAAGATTGCTTTGTGGGTCTATCTGACCTCCGAACCGAATGCCGCTTACAAGCATTACTGGACAGCCGGTGCGGGTGTGTCTTGCGGCAAATCGGAGCGGCAGATGAAAACCTTGTTGAAATCTTATGAAGCCGATCTGGTAGGAAAAGGCTGTACGCTGGCTTCCGATTGCATCCGTACCTGGATCTTTGTGCAGAACGTGGATGTGAATTATGCCGGCATTGTCAAGGCACGCCGTGAAAACTTTCTGGGGCAGGGACTGACCGAATCGACCCATTATATAGCCAGTACCGGCATAGAGGGACGGCATGCCGATCCGAAGATACATGTGCTGTTTGATGCCTATGCGGTAAAAGGATTGCAGCCGGGACAGGTGACTTACCTGCATGCGCTGTCTCATCTCAGCCCGACAGCCTTGTATGGAGTGACTTTCGAACGGGGAACTTCCGTGGAGTATGGCGACCGTCGTCATCTCTTTATCAGCGGTACGGCGAGTATCGATCATCGCGGTGAAGTGGTTCATGTAGGTGATGTCCGGGAACAGACCCGGCGGATGTGGGAAAATGTAGAGAAGTTGCTCGAAGAGGCAAAGCCGGTTTTGAGGATGTGGCGCAGATGATTGTTTATCTGCGGGACGCTTCGGATTATCCGGTTGTGCGCGCTTTGTTTGCCAAACGCTTTCCTGATACACCGATACAGTTTGTTGTTGCTGCTGTATGCCGGCCTGCTTGGCTGATCGAGATGGAGTGTATAGCGATCGTCGCTAACAGTAACTCCTCTTATGAATCATTCTGATAGATTATATTCGATTCTTCTTTCAAAAAGATATGAAATGCGCTGTTTGACAAACAGCGCATTTCTTTTTTCAGGTCCGTCTGGGAGAAGAAAAGCCCGACAAAAGGACTTTCTGCTCCGGAAAGCCAAGGTCCGGGGATCCGAAAGCCGGGATTGATGAGAATAGGCCGGAGTTTCGGAGAAAAGAAGCAAGCATTTGCTCCGAAAGAAGTAAGCGTTTCCCGAAAATGCTTACTTCTTTTCGAAATATCTCCTAATGTTTTTCCGGATTACTCCTATTGTTTCCGATCGGAGGCTCAAAAGTGGACGGAATCTTTCCGGTTACTACTCTGAGATGAACAAAGCGGAAGTGATAAAAAGTTGTGTTTAGAGGGGTATCACTGTCTATCGGTTGCCTGTCCTCTGGAAAGTAGTGCGGTTTTGTTTGTCTTTGGCTTGTTTGGCCTACGAAAGCAATCATGCCGGATTGCCATAGGAGGCGTTTTTCGCAGAGTACCTTTCCCTCGGGCCGAAAGAAAGCAATCTGAGAGGATTGAAATATCATTTGGACAGAATGTCAAAACCGCTCTGTTAAGCGGCAATGAATAAGACTCTGTGGTGAATTCAATACTCTGTCTCTTGCGGGTTGAAGTTACACCATCCTTGGGTCCACTCCGGATAACCGGTTTCTTCCCTTTCGCTGAATACTACGTTATCCGCTGAGGCCGGTGTGCCCTCCATGTCCGACGGATATCCGCTGATCCGGCAGTTCCGGAAAGTCACCGATGTATTGTTGCCCATATACAGTGCCGCGCCGAATAGCCCGAGCATGCTTTCATTCTCCGGCCGGAGGCCGCCGCCATTGATAAAGTCGGGATGATTTACGAACGAGGCATCCCCTGAGGCAGGGCCATAGATCGTGACATCTTCAAAGGTGGCGGCTGTGGTAGGTGTCGCAGGAGTGTTCGTGCCATTATTGCTGCATTCGAAGGCATGAGAACCTGTGATGTCCGCTATTCGCGGATGGCGGATGCCCAGCAGATGCCGGCATGTGCCACTATAGCCGTTGTCTATGTCGAAATCGTCGTCCCAGCAGTGATAGGCCACCAGATATTCCGCATGAACCGTTCCGCCGAACCATTCGAAGGCATCGTCGTTGGCATACGATACTTGCAGGTGGTCTATTTGTGTGCCGTTTCCTACCGAACCGAAGGTGATGCCGTTGATCTCCTGGTTTTTCTTGAACGGATATCCCGCAAACTCTACACGGACGTAGCTCAGGACGCCCGAATTATCCGCGTTGTTCGGACCTCCGTGCATGGTACGCGGGCCTCCCTCTATCTGCATGATGTCTTCATTGTTCCGGGCATAACCACATAAAATCAATCCTCCCCAGTCACCCGGTTTCCGTTTCCCGGCGGGCATTTCGGAGGTGAATACGATGGGAGCATCTACGTTCCCCTGGCAATCAGTTTCCCGCCCGGTTCTACAATCAGGGCGGCGCGGGTTTCCTTGTCTCCTTTGATAACGGTGCCCGCTTCAATGGTCAGCGTCGAACCGTAAGTGACGTAACACCATCCCTTCATCAGGTAAGTGCCCCGTTTCAGGTATTGATGATCTTTTATCTCGAAGGTCTGTTCTCCGTTTCCGATGATATTCTCACCATAAATAATGTTATTGCCCTGTCCGTTGTTCTCGTCGTCCGTACAGCTGCTGCCGGTCAGGCACACCAGTGCTGTCAATGCGATAATCTTTAGTCTGTATCTGTCCATAGTTTGAAAAACAGGTAAAGCACCGGGCCAGCAGGACTGTCCGGTGCTTCATTCTGTGAGTGTATACGTGATTTATAACTTGGTCCAACCTTTGGTCCATTCATTGTCTGCTTTCACTGCACCTTTATAAGCCGCTTTTTCAAAGAAGCTGTCTGCTGACAGGTCGGCTCCTCCGTCCTGTGTTCCGATAAAGATATTGCTGAAGCTCAAAGTCTGGTTGATGGCATTGTGATTGCCTTCGGCTGTGAACAGGGCAGAAGAGTAACCGCCGTCACCGCTTGCCTTGATATCTCCCGCGATAGCGATGTAGTTCAGTACCGAAGGACCGTCGATCAGGAATTTCTCGGTCTGTTCTGTTTCGGTAGTCAGGTTGTTGGCCTTGCCTGTAACGAGTGCATTGTAGATCTTGGCCTGAGTTCCGGCACGCAGGCGGATGCCTCTTTTGCCTTCGTCGTTGTTGGCGCTATCAGTGTCAGGTTGGCCAGTGTCGGGCATGAGATCGGAGCGGCATCCATATTCTTGTCATAGTTGTCGGCCTCGATCAGGCAGTCGCATGTATATCCCAAAGTGGCGGGATCTTCCTGGTAGGCGACAAAGAATTGCCCTTTTCCGCTCCATCCCTCTGTCCAGTCGAATGAATCGTCGCTGTTGCTCACCGATACCAGATATTTGGCATTGACCGTACCTCCGAACCATTCGAAGCCGTCGTCGGTACCTTTGTATGCTTCGAGGTATTCGAGGGTCGTACCGTTTCCTACACCATAGAAGGTGAAGCCGTTACACTCCTTTTCCGTAGTGAACTTGTATCCGGCGTATTCCAGGCGAATGTACTTCAGGATACCTGAGTTGTCCGCCGGATCGGAACCACCGTAAGCGGCATCTCCGACTTCCGATTTACCGGTCGATCCGATATTGATCGGGGCTTTGCCGCAAATGTGGATGCCGCCCCATGCTCCCGGTTCTTTGGTATCGGCAGTCATGACAATCGGTGCGGAGGCAGTACCTACCGCTTCGATCTTGGCTCCCTGCTCCACGAGGATGTAGTCGATGGTGGCATCATCGCTTTTGGCGCTGATTGTCACACCTTCGCCGATCTTCAGGGTGGAACCGGCTTTGACGATATATTCTCCGTCGAGGGAGAAGTTGTAGCCTTTGGTCAGGATGACGGTTTTCGATCCGTCTACGCTTCCTTTCAGTGTTCCGTTGTTGGCGATCACCTCTTCGCTGTCGCCGTTTCCGCCGCCTTCGCCGCTGTTGTCGTCACTACAAGCTGCAAGTGAACACATTCCCATCAGGCTGCTACGGCCCAAGAGTTGAGTTTTAGATAATTCGTTTTCATATTCATACTGTTTTAGGTTTATACTATCTGTTTGATTATTCATATAAATATTCTGTGTGACCCTGTGGCGAGCCTTAGAATCTGTACGAGACTCCTATTTCTGCACTGGTTCCCGGACGGAATGATTCTACTTCCACCTTTTGTCCCGTTGCCGGCAGCTCCTGCTTGAAGCGGATGGTACTGTTCAGCAAGTCTTTCATCTGCAGGCGCAGGCTCAGGTGTTTGTTGATGGCATAGCTTGCTATGAAGTCCATCGTGTGCAGGGTTTGTTGCTTGATGTTACCTGTTCCGTAGATACCTACTGTCTCGATGCGCGGGCCTTGCACATTGTAAACCAGTGCCAGTGTCAGGTCGCTTTCTCCTCTCAGTTGAGGAGTGTAGCTGAGATCTGCATTGATCAGGAACGGAGAGGCTCCTTGCAGAGCGCGTTCCGAGTCGGTATATACCCCGCCTTCGGGCAATACGACGTTTGTGTACATGTATGAACCGTTGGCTCCGATACGGAAGTTCTTGAACAGTTCTTTGCGGAATTCTATTTCCACTCCTGTGGCTATTCCATCTTCGGCGTTGCGGAAAGAGCGGATCACTGTGCCGCCCGAAGACTCCTGAGTCTGTTCAATCGGCGATTTCAGTTTTTTGAAATAACCCGTGACAGAGAACATATCCCCGTTGTTGCGTTTCGGAAAGAAATCATAGCGCAGGTCGATGTTATAATTATAAGCGTTTTTCAGTTCGTTGTTACCGCGGATATAGGCACTTCCGTAAGATTCCTGGTAGAGGAACGGAGCCATTTCGATAAATGAAGGGCGGGTGACAGTGCGTGATACGGAGAGGCGCAGGCTGTTGGTTTCGTTCAGGCTGTACTTCAGGTTCAGTGCCGGGAAGAAGTCGCCTTTGTCCAGGTTCGTTTTCTTCTCCTGTCCGCCGTCCGTCCAATAGCGTACCCATTGTTTGGCCTGCTCGTAGCGCAGTCCCACGTTGACCAGCAGAGATTCCATCGGGTAGTACTCTATTTCTGCAAACCCTGCCCACACATCCATTCCGGCGTAGTAGTTGTAACGGGGCTGTGCATCGATGTTGGCTTTTATCGTCCCGTTGGCTATGTTTTCCTGATTCAGATATCCGTTGGTATCATAAATGTTGGTGACGTCAGCGTTCAAAGCATTGATATCGTAGTAGAAGTTCACGCTTTCAAAGTCGCGTTTTTTGCTTTTGTAAGTACCTCCCACACGAATCAGGTTCGCATCTCCCCATTTGTACGAGGTGCGCAGATCTCCTACAATCTCTTTCTCTTGCAGTTCTCCGAAGTAGCGGTTGGTAGTCTGGTTGAGTTTAAAGAGGTTCAGCTTATCGCTGCCTTCGTTACGGAAGAAGACCACCTGCCGGCGATCCGGTTCGTCACTGTTGGTCAGTCCGTACGAAGCGCTCCAGTTTACATCCCACTGAGAAGTCAGTTCGTGGTGTCCCAGCAACTGGTTGTTCAGTAGTGAGTAGGCATGGAAAACGCTGTTGCTCGATGTGATGTTGTTCTTTTCGGCATCGATCCCCTCGCGGGACATGTAATCGTTGATGGCATTGCGTGCATAGAACACGGTGAAGTTGATGTGGTCCGCCTGCCGGAACGAGTAGCCGATGTTGCCCAATCCGGCTATTTTCAGTGCGCTGGAATAACTGTCATAATTGAACTTGTCGAGGTGTGTGCCCTGAGCGGTCATAGTGGTCACGTAGGCGTCTTTCAAGATTTGGTTTTCGTTGCTGACACCTACCGAGGCAAGCACGCTCAGACGGTTTCCGTTGGGGAGTGTCCAGCTCTTGCCTCCTCCCAGGTTACCACGAATTCGGGTAGTGAACGGTGCTTGCTGATAGCGAAGTTTGTGCCGAACGGGTCATTGTTGCGGGCGTAATCGCGGAACTCGCTTTTACCCATAGCCAGAATCCGGTCTTTATTCCTGAGGTTTCCCGTACTGAAGAGTCCGCCTTTCCGGTCGCTATAATAGAAATCTTTTCCGACAGTGTTGAAGCGTCCGCCTACGTTGAAGCCGATGGAGAAAAAGTCACTTCCCGTGTTCTCCTTGGTGCTGATGTCGATATGTGCGCCCGAATAGTCGGCAAAGGCTCCGGCGGCATATACTTTACTGACGGTGATGTTCTTTACGGTAGAGGCCGGGAAGAGGTCGAGCGGAATCAACTTGTTGTCCGGGTTGGGCGAGGCGATGGGCAAACCGTTCAGGGTGGTCGTGCTGTACCGGTCACCCAGTCCGCGTACTATCAGCTGTCCGGCGCTTGCAATGGAGATACCGGTTATTTTCTTGACTCCGTCCTGTACGTTCGATATACCTTTCAGGGTCATCTCTTTGGCTCCCATGTTTTCGATGGCAAGCGTTGCTTTCTGTCTCTCTTGCAGTAAAGCCTTTTCGCCTTCCAGGTTTTTCCGGGCCACTACGGTGACGGCGTCCAGCGTTTGCGCGTCTACTTCCAGTTCAAAGTTCAGTGTCGCATCGGCTTTCACTTTCACTTCATTCATCCGGAGTGTTTTATATCCTATATATTTCACTTCAATGGTATAGGTGCCGTTGCTTAGCGTCAGTGTGTAGTTACCGTCTACATCGGCTACGGTTCCGGTCGTGGTTCCGGCAATCTGTACGGTAGCTCCGGTCAGGGGTTCTTTGGTCTGTTTATCAATGATGGTTCCCTGGATGACCCCTGCTGTGATTCCTAAGGAGAATGTTGCGAGAAGAAGAGTGGAGAGAAGTCTCCCGATTTGTTGTTTCATGTCTTTTTATCTACGTTTTTCTGTCGGTGCAAAGTTGCACGATTCAGGTTACGGGGGTGATACATGCCCTATACGATTCGTTAACATCTGTGTTACATTCCTGTGTACCCTTTCCGCAGTGCTGCTCTCAGCGTCTGCTTGCCACAAATATTTAATCCATTCTCTTGGTGTGAATGGATAATTTCTTAAATTTGCGTACTTACAGCAAACAAACATATACCACTGTAAACTACTTTTATGGATAACGATATTGAACGATTTCGGCAAATGGCTCCATGGCGCAACTCGGATGGTGGGAAGCTGATTTCACAGCCGGGCATTATGTATGCTCAGAATACCTCTGCGATTTATTGGGACTTGAAGGAAATACCATATCTTTTACGGACTTCAGGAGACGGGTACGTGAGGATTATCAGGAACAGATAGTCCGGGAGTTCAATGCTTCCATCCATAGGGAGTTTTATGAACAGACTTTCCCCATTCAATCCAAAGAGGGAATCGTGTGGTTGCACACCCGTTTGGGAGAACGTGAAGAAATACCGGGCAGGGGAGTCGTTTCATTCGGCATCATACAGCGGGTAGAAGCTCCCAATGATACTTCCGAACGGGTTCTGGAACGTGTCAACGACTTGCTGTACAGGCAGAACTCCATTTCCCATTCACTCTTACGCTTTCTCAAAGATGATAGTGTGGACCTCTGTATCATGGAAATATTGAAGGATATCCTCGATCTTTTTCATGGGGGACGCGTGTATATCTTTGAATATGATGAATATTACCGCTATCAGGACTGTACCTACGAGGTGGTGGCCGAAGGAGTGTTGCCGGAGATCGATAGCCTGCAACGTATCCCGACTGACAGTTTACCTTGGTGGAGGCAGCAGACCCTGTCGGGCAAACCGGTGATACTGGATTCATTGGACCAGCTTCCGAAACATGCAAAAGCGGAATATGCGATCCTGAGCCGCCAGAACATCAAGTCACTGATGATCACTCCGCTGATAGCCGGCGAACATGTATGGGGGTATATGGGGATCGATCTGGTGAAGAATTATCGCAACTGGAATAATGAAGACTTCCAATGGTTATCGTCTCTTGCCAATATCATCAGCATCTGTATCGAGCTGCGTAAAGCGAAAGACGAAGCTGTGCGCGAACGTTCTTTTTTGCGTAATCTGTTCCGCTTCATGCCGATGGGGTATATACGTATGACTATGGTCCGGGATGCTGCCGGACTACCTTGTGATTACCGGATAGCCGATGCCAATGATTTGAGTTCGGAACTCATAGGAATGTCTCTTTCCGATTACGTGGGATGCCTTGCCAGCGAGTTGCATGCGGACTTTAAGGCCAAGGTGGATTATCTTCTCGATGTGATGGAGGGCAGTGTGCACAAAGAGACTGATGTCTACTTCCATCGCACCCAGCGCAGTTCCCATTGCATCGTGTATTCTCCGGAAAAAGACGAGGTGGTCGCTCTGTTTCTGGACTCTACCGAGACGATTCGTGCCCATAGGGCTTTAGATCGCAGTGAGAAGCTTTTCAAGAATATCTTTGCCAATATTCCCGCGGGAGTGGAGATTTACGATAAGGATGGCAATTTGCTCGACTTGAACAACTGGGATATGGAAACCTTTGGTGTAAAAGATAAAGCCGATGTAATGGGAGTCAACTTCTTTGAGAATCCGAATGTGCCTCTTGAAATCAGAGAACGGGTACGGAACGAAGACCTGGTCGATTTCAGACTGAACTACTCTTTTAATAAGGCTTCCGATTACTACCATTCCGATAAAAGTAATATAATCGAGCTGTATACAAAGGTCAGTAAACTCTTTGACAGCCAAGGGAACTTCAACGGCTATGTGCTGATCAACATCGATAATACGGAGCGTATCGATGCCATTAACCGTATCCGTGATTTTGAGAACTTCTTCCTTTTGATATCGGACTATGCAAAAGTAGGTTATGCCAAACTGAACCTGCTGAGTAAACGCGGCTATGCCATCAAACAGTGGTTTAAGAATATGGGTGAGACGGAGGATATTCCGCTTTCATCCGTTGTGGGCATTTATGATAAGATGCATCCTGAAGACCGGCAGAAGGTCTTTGACTTTTACGAGAAGGTATTGGCGGGTGAAGAGAAGGACTTCCGTAGCGAAATGCGTATCCTGAAACCCGGCGCTACCAACGAGTGGAACTGGGTACGGATGAATGTGGTAGTGACCAAGTTTGAACCGGAGCATGGGGAGGTGGAGATTATCGGCATTAATTATGATATTACGGAACTGAAGGAGACGGAAGCCATGCTTATCGAGGCGAAAGAGAAAGCGGAAACCATGGATCGGCTGAAGAGCGCTTTCCTGGCGAATATGAGTCACGAGATACGTACACCACTCAATGCGATTGTCGGTTTCTCGGGCCTCTTGGTCGATACGGAAGACATGGAGGAACGCTGCGAATACATCAAGATCGTACAAGAGAATAATGACTTGCTGCTGCAGCTGATCTCGGACATTCTGGACTTATCGAAGATTGAGGCCGGTACGTTTGAGTTCACCTACGGGGAGACGGATGTGAATATGCTTTGTGAAGATATCGTTCGCAGCTCTCAGATAAAGGTTCCCCAGGGAGTTGAATTAGTATTCGATCCGCATCCTTCGGATTGCACTGTGATAAGTGATCGGAACCGGTTGCATCAGGTCATCTCCAATTTCGTGAACAATGCCCTGAAGTTTACCTCCTCGGGCAGCATCCATGTGGGATATGAAAAGAAGGAAGAGGGTGTGGAGTTTTATGTAAGCGACACGGGAATCGGAATCTCTAAAGAGCAACTGACGCATATCTTTGAACGCTTTGTGAAGCTGAACAGCTTTATCCACGGAACCGGGCTCGGACTCTCCATCTGTAAAAGTATTGTGGAGCAGCTGGGCGGCGTCATAGGAGTGGACTCGGAAGAAGGGAAAGGGTCCCGTTTCTGGTTCACCATTCCCTATATTAACAGCGAACAGTCAATCGTTAACGATTGATAGACGGTCCGGCTATAAACAACAAACGGTGAACAACACATACTATATTGTATGCCTGTTCACGTTTGTTGTTTATAGCTGATCGTTTACCGTTGATCTTTACATTCCCATTCCGAATGAGAACTTGTCAATTCCCTGATAGATGCAACTTGCAATACCCAGAGCTATGATACCCAAAGTACAAAGTGCGAGACTCACTTTGGTGTAGTTATCACTGCGGAAAGTGGGGATCGGTTCTTCATTGGGATTGATATACATGGCCTTTACAATCAGTAAGTAGTAGTAAAGCGATACGACTGTATTGATCAGGGCAATGAATACCAATAGATGGAATCCGCTGTTGAATGCAGCCATGAAAATGAAGAACTTTGAGAAGAAACCCGCAAACGGAGGGATACCGGCCAGTGAGAACAGGGCAAGGGTCATGATAAAAGCCAGTTTGGGATTGGTCTTGTACAGTCCGTTATAGTCGTCTATCTCCACTTTGTTGCTACGTTGTTCCACAATTGAGATGACTGCAAATACACCTAAGTTTGCTGCCAGATAAACCAGTACATAATAAACCAGGGCAGTCATTCCCATTTCACTGCCTCCGATGACACCCAGCATGATGTATCCCGCTTGGGAGATAGCGGAGAATGCCATGAAACGTTTCAGGTTCTGTTGGCGGATAGCAAAGAGGTTGGCAATGGTGATGGAAGCAATGGTTACCCAGAACAACACTTCCTGCCATTGTGCCACCATCGGTGCGAACACTTTCATCAGGATGGTCATCAGCACGAAAGCTGCCGATCCTTTGGAAATCACACTTAAATAAGAGGTTACGGCTGTAGGCGCTCCTTCGTATACGTCGGCTGTCCAGAGGTGGAAAGGAACCAATGAGATTTTGAATCCCATGCCGGCAAAAAAGAACACGAATGCCATAATCTGAAGCATATTGCCTGTGATGTGTCCGGGGAGGTCATTGAAATAGAGCGTACCGGACGTACCGTATATCATTGAAAGACCGAATAGCAGCAATGCACTTGAGAACAGTGCGGTCAGGATGTACTTGGCACCTGCTTCTGCGGAGTGATGACGATATTTATCGAATGCCACCAGTGCGGCCATCGGGATACTTGCCATTTCCAATCCGATGAAGAACATCAGGAAATGTCCCGCAGAAATCATAAAGTACATACCCAGCAGGGTAGAGAGTGTCAGTACATAGAACTCTCCCTGCTTGATGCGGGTGTCTTCGCGTTTCAACCATTCATGGGCCATCAGTAGCACGATGATGTACCTACGTTGAGCACTGCTTGATGATGGTTTGCATCGGTGTGTACTGATACATTCCGCCGAAAGCCTCTGCCGGAGTTCCGGGAAAGAGGTTGATTACGGTGTGGAGGGTCATCAGGATCACAGCCGGCAAGGTGAGCGACCTGACGTTCACCTTAGGAGTGGCACCTTTTTGGTCCGGACAGGTAAACAGGTCGACAACAAACAGGATGAGGATAACTGCTATCAGTGACAGCTCCTCTTTCATATATAGAAATTGTGAATAATCCATCTTCTTTTAGGGTATTAAGTGTGAAACAACGGGCAATACACTCTCGCCAATCATGTGGCTGACCCAGAAAGGAGCCATACCCAGTCCGGCGACACAAATGATGAGACAGATGACGGCAAAGCGCTCGTCCCAGGTTGCATCCGTCAGTGCCAGATGATGTTTGTTGGTACACGTTCCATATAGAATCTTACCTACCAGTCGGAGGATATAGACTGCCGTGATCACGATGGACGAGCAAGCGATGATGGTCAGTGTACGATGGAATACATCGAAGTTCTGGAATGAACCGACGAAGATAGTCATCTCGCTACGAAGCCGCTAAGTCCCGGAAGACCCAGGTTCGCAAGTCCAGGCAACGT
>ENA-OQIC01000128-OQIC01000128.1-human-gut-metagenome-genome-assembly--contig:-NODE-128-length-33238-cov-9.501978_pt1 | contig 33238 bp, 33 predicted proteins | sample MGYA00242572_ERZ504736 | MGnify/ENA primary metagenome ERZ504736 (study PRJEB26092, sample SAMD00036201) | human gut metagenome | host: Homo sapiens | study: EMG produced TPA metagenomics assembly of...
GCTGGTATTAGGCGGCGGCATTGTAGGAACCAATGCAGCTTTAATGGCTGCAGGATTAGGGCTGATGTCACAATCTGTGATATTTCATTACCCCGCCTGCGTCAGTTGAGTGAGTTCATGCCTAAAAATGTAAAAACATTATTCTCGTCCAGCCACAATATAGAAAAAGAACTGCCAACAACTGATTTGATAATCGGTGCAGTTCTTATCCCCGGTGCAAAGGCTCCCCACCTCATAACACGCCCTATGCTGAAACTGATGAAAAAGGGTACTGTACTGGTAGATGTGGCCATTGACCAAGGAGGATGTTTTGAAACCTCCCATCCCACAACTCATGCCGAACCCATTTACGAAGTAGACGGTATCATCCATTACTGTGTGGCAAATATTCCGGGAGCCGTGCCGTGTACTTCAACCTTGGCATTAACCAATGCTACACTGCCATACGCTATCAGATTGGCAGATCTTGGTTGGGAAAAAGCTTGCGAAAACGATCCGGGACTAAAAAACGGCTTGAATATTGTAAACGGAAAGATTGTGTTTCCGGCCGTAGCAGAAGCCTTTGGCTGGAAAATTTAATAAAGTATGGATCCTAATGGAAAAAGGAAGGCCTATCATGAAAGGTCTTCCTTTTTACGGAATAACATTTATAAGGATTATCATCTCATGATTTTTCAAGCACTTCCTCTACGGATTCTTCCCGCTGTTTCTTCCCAATCCGACTTACAATCCAAATGCTGACTTCGTAAAGCAAATACATAGGCACAGACACCATCATCAATGTAAAGACATCTGACGTAGGAGTGATAACAGCTCCAACTATCAGAATAATAACAATAGCATGACGACGATACCGCTTCATAAAATCAGCCGTAAGAAATCCCAGTTTGGCAAAAAGCCAACAAAGGACAGGAATCTCGAAAACAATCCCCATCATCAGGCTCATCATCATCAATGTATCCATATACGAAGACAAAGTAATCGTGTTCTCCACTTCCATACTGACCTGATAGGTAGCAAGAAAACGGAAAGTAAGAGGGAAAATCAAAAAATAATTCAAAAGAACTCCCATCATAAAAAGAAAATAGCCCCACCCTACAATCCGGGTAGAATATTTCTTTTCATTCTCGTATAAAGCCGGCGAAACAAAACGGAACAACTGATAAATAACATAAGGAGATGCCAGCAAAAAACCCGTATAAAAAGACACGCTCATATGAGTAATGAATTGAGCCGCCAATTGGGTATTGATCATTTTCACATAAAACACTTCCGGACATAATGAAGGCATAGCATGAAATCAGCTATCCGGCAAAAAAAACGATAAATAATGAAATCAGCATTCTTAGGCGCTAGAACAATAGCAAAAAGCTCATCCTTAAACAAGAATGCTACCAACATTAGAAATACCACAGCCACTGCAATACGGAACAAGACATGGCGCAGTCTTCCAGATGATCCCAAAAAGTCAGTATCTTCTGCTGTTGTTCCATCATTTGTCACTCTTTCGTTTCCCCTTTCTTATCTTTTCCATCTATATCATCCTCCACCCCGTTCATCCCTTCCTTAAAACTCTTAACCCCTTTGCCCAACCCCTTCATCAGTTCGGGTATCTTCTTCCCACCAAAGAATAAAAGAACAATCAATGCAATGAATAATATTTCCTGCATTCCTAATCCTAAAAATAATAATGTGCCTGTCATTTTATCTATTAACTATTAAATGATTTATCAAAAACCAAAGTCATCCATTTACCGGGATCTCCATCCATGACAGCTACCAGAACATAGCCAGCGCCACCATTTTCAGGCTGTTTCACAATTTGCAGCATAACATCAAATGTTTACAACTTATCTTTTTGCAATAGCTTTCAACAAAGCATAGCCACCAAAAATCTGGAGCAACATGCCCGGAATTCCAATCCGGAAATCCTGTGCCGCCAAATAGAAATCACCGACAAGAGCCCATTCTATCAAGGTACCCACCACCTGATATGCCATAACAGTCCCCAGCAATGCAGGAATCGTAATCTTACGGAAACGATCTGCCATATATCCCGCCACCAACGCCAACAATACCGACTTTACCAATATAGCCGGAAGTATGGTCACAGAAGGCATTCCAAACAAGAAACTATTGACAAGCGGAGAAAGAACAGCCGTCAACATCCCCACTTTGAATCCATATTTATAAGCACCTATTAATGTGAAGAAATAAATGGGTAACATAGCAGGTCCACCCAAATGCACCAAATGACAAAGTTGCGGCAATACCACATTACCTACAATAAACACGAATGCAAATAAATAAGTATTTGCGTTTGTGTAATTTAACGAATAGAGTTTTGTTGTTGATTCCATGAATACTAACCTTTCATTTAATTTCTGCAAATATAATCATTTCATAAAGCAAGCTCAATCTTTTTTTTCCCTTTTCTTGTTTATATTATCAAATATTCTTCTATCTTCGCAATAGATTGATAAAATTACAACTATGAAATATTATAAATTCATCTATTTTTTAGCCTTCGTCCTTGGAATGTCAACATGGGCACAGGCACAAAGCACTCCTTGTACCGGAAATGCATATAGCACAAACGCAGACTTCTTCCGTGCCTCAGCATCAGCTCAGAGCGGTGATGCCACTGCCTCCAAAAAGAAGGCGGTCATTGCAGCCCGTACCGCAATAACCAGCCAGATCAAAGCAAAGGCGGAAATGGCTGCCAAGTCTCAAAAAAAATTCGGTAATGCAGAGTGGGAACAGTTCTCAGATCTGATCCATATGGCTACCCAGCAAGAGGCTGCTAACTTAAAAGTAATCTGTGAAAACAGCCGGCAGAGCGGTGGTAAATATAAAACAGACGTTGTGGTAGAATTGCCTAAAGCAGGAGTTCTGTCCACAATCATCAACCAAATAAAAAGTGATGATAAATTAAAAGGACTTTTTGAAGAAAGCCAGTTTAAGCAAGCGTTTTAAAGCCACTTGAATCCATCAGAGGAGTCAATGCAGTTTAAAAGGAAAACCTATTACATCAACCTAATCTTGACAGATTTATGGAAAAGTTGTACGATTACCTTCCCCAGCAATTGGTTACTTTCATTCTGGTGACCTTGTTCTCTTTACTCATCGGTTTATCCCAACGGAGAATCAGCCTGAAACGAGAGGGGGAAACTACGCTTTTCGGCACAGACCGGACTTTTACTTTTATCGGCATTTTGGGATATCTCCTCTATATACTTGATCCTAAGGAAATGCATTTATTTATGGGAGGCGGAATAATTTTAGGTATGTTACTGGGCATCAATTATTATGTCAAGCAATCCCAGTTCCACGTGTTTGGAGTGACAACAATCATCATCGCCCTTATCACCTATTGTATGGCTCCTATCATAAGTACACAACCTTCCTGGTTTTACGTGATGATGGTAGTCACCGTGCTTCTTTTCACAGAAATGAAACACACCTTCACAGAACTTGTACAACGGATGCAGAATGATGAAATGATCACACTGGCAAAATTTCTGGCTATCAGCGGTATCATTTTGCCCATGCTACCCAAGGAACCTCTCATACCGGGTATCAATCTCACTCCATACACCATTTGGCTGGCTACTGTAGTCGTATCGGGTATCTCCTATTTGTCCTACCTGCTGAAGCAATATGTTTTCCGCGAATCAGGCACTTTGGTTTCGGGCATTATCGGTGGTCTGTATAGCAGCACCGCTACCATTTCCATCCTTGCCCGCAAATGCAAACGGATACAAGCGCATGAAATACCGGAATATGTATCTGCCATGATGCTTGCTGTCAGCATGATGTTCTTACGTTTCATGATTTTGATCCTTATATTCAGCACTTCCATCTTTCTGAATATTTACCCCTATCTGCTCATCATGTCTGCAACCGCCGCCGGCATCGGCATATTCATCCATAAAAAGCATACTATAAAAGGCGAGCGCGAAGTTATTGAAGAAACGGAAACGGAAAGTAATCCACTGGAATTCAAAGTCGCTCTGATCTTTGCTTTATTATTTGTAGTATTTACATTTCTGACTCACTATACATTGGTTTATGCAGGAACAGGAGGTTTGAGTATTCTCTCCATTGCAACAGGATTAAGTGATATCACTCCTTTCATACTAAACCTGTTACAAGGCGGAAACATTCCGGCAACCATTGTAGGGGCCTGTATCATGCAAGCTATCATCAGCAACATCGTAGTGAATATGTTCTATGCCATATTTTTTTCCTCCCGCAGAAAAGAAATGCTGCCTTATGTATGGAAAGGATTCCTCACTGTCATTGGAGTAAACGCTGTACTATTACTCATCTATTACTTCTAAATTATATTCTCATAAAAAACATGCGGATAACAGGATTTTTCAGACAATCCATATCATCCGCATACTTTTTAATATTCTAATAAATCCCTATCAGAAAAGTAGAATATAAGCCAATGAACTAAGACTGATCACCGCCCAAAGAGCAACACCTTGAATCAGAGGTTTCATACCTACTTGCTTCAATACATCCATAGACAAGGAAGCTCCAATAAAGAACATGGTAATAATCAATCCTTTACGTGCCAGTCCGGAAACAGCCTGCCCGAATTGAGGCACACCATCCAGCACATAAGTATTCAGAATGATAGCCACAACAAAATAAAGGATAAACCAAGGAATGCTTACTTTCTTACCGCTTCCCTTGAAAATAAAAGAAGTAGCGAATGCCAAAGGAATAATCCAAAGTGCACGGGTCAGTTTGATTGTTGTCGCCACTTTCAACGCCTCTTCACCGTATGCCGCACCTGCTCCCACCACAGAACTCGTATCATGAATAGCAATAGCTGCCCAAGTACCAAACTGTTGTTGATCTAACCCAAACATATGGCCTAACACCGGAAAAATAAACAAAGCGATGGCATTCAATACAAAGATAGTAGCCAAAGCCACAGACATCTCACTATCTTTAGCTTTCAATACAGGACCCACAGCAGCAATAGCGCTTCCCCCACAAATTGCAGTACCCGAACTGATAAGATAAGCCGTATCACGATCTACCTTCAAAAGTTTATGCCCTATAAACATACCTATAATCATTGTACCGATTACAGAAATGATCGTGAATTCCATTCCTTCCTTACCGGAAGCCAGAGAAGCCTGAAGATTCATACCGAACCCCAATCCCACTACAGAATATTGCAACAAATATTTAGAAACCTTTTTATTGAACTTAGGATAGGCCTGTCCGCAAACTAATGCAAATATCAACCCAGAAATAAAGATACGGGGGGAGTGACCCACTGGGAAAATGAAGCCAATACCGGAATATAGTCCATCAACAAAAAGACCGTTAACGTGGAAAGCAAACCTACATAAATAGTTTTGCTGTTTTGCTGTAAAGCTGTTACTGAAATCATATATTTTACTTTTTAACATTATTTCTCCATTTCGGGATGCAAAGGTAATATATGTTTCAAAAACAATCTAATCGTTTTTAATTATAAGTTATAACTTTTCCTTATAATGATTGGCAAATTGCATGAACAGAGCCGGGAGCCTGTATCCTGCCCTTGCAATTGGACAAAATCAAATTCACGAAACATCACCAGGTCTTTTATATCCAATACTTTAAACTTCCCTGAATACAGTTCTTTATTAATAGACCGGATAGACAAAATCCCCATGCACTCACTATTTTCCAGAAATAATTTAATGCTCTCTGTACTTCCCAGGTGCATACGGATAGTAAGGTCCGATAACTTTATGTTGTGTTTATGCAAAGCGGTAATCAATACATCCAATGTTCCCGAACCTCTTTCACGAAGTACAAGAGGAACTTCTTTCAATTCATCCAAAGTTATCTCATCATAATCCATCCACTTACTATGAGTATGGACGATAGCCACCAGCTCATCTTGCAGAAAAGGAGTATATTTCAAATTAGGTTGCCGGGTATTTCCCTCTACCAGTGCCAAATCTATACGATGTTCCTGCAATGCCTTTTCCACCTCAGAGGAGTTCCCGCTGAAAAGTGATAAAGACACTTGCGGAAACTTCTCGATGAAGCGGGCCAGCAAAGGGGGAAGCACATATTGGGCAATTGTAGTACTGGCTCCCAAGCGCAACTCACCGGTATGCTCATTACGTAATAAGTTCATCTCGTACTCCAAGCGTCCGTAATCTTCCAAAATTTTCTCACAATGCTCCAACAACAACCTGCCTGCATCAGTCAGCAAGATCTTGTTCCCCATTCGCTCAAAAAGGCGTGTCTGGTACATCGTCTCCAATTCCTGAATATGCTTGGTTATAGCCGGCTGACTAATAAACAGCTCTTGCGAAGCCTTTGTAAAGCTGAGGTTTTTCGCAACACTACTGAATACTCTTAACCTGAAATCAGACATGTTTTTTAATGATTATAGTTCGTCTGCTTTAATTCCTAACGACTGTAAAACAGCGAATCCAAACATCTCCCACTGATAAGCGACTTCACTGGTTGGAGGATTCATACCGAATACCGTCATTTTTTCTTTTCCGTCCACCTTATTTAATATAGCAGGAACTTTATCTCCATATTCTTCTTCGGCAGGGACAATAATCACCCGTTTCACCTCTTTTGCATCAACCACCACTCTCAAAGACTCCAGAAACAACTCTTCGCGACTAGCCATATCCGATGGTTCGAAAGAATAAAGTGCAAACTCTCCCAACTGGCTTTTGAAAGCCACGTTATTTAATTCCTTTTCCAAATCCGACGGCTGAAAAGCATCCATTTTCTTACTTTCCTCGTCATAAATAAATAATACCTGAACTGCATTCTCCCCCAAGGGTATTCCACTATCCAGTGACAGACATTCCAACAACACCGGTAAATCCGCTTTCGGCAACTTACGGCCCACCACGTCACCAAAATGTTTGGATAAATCACCCGCCACCCTGTCTACATAGGCTACATCCACCAGAATTACAGTATCTGCAAACTTTATTTCATTTGTCATCTCGTTTTCATTTTATGATTTCGATGCTAAGATAGCAATTATCATCTGCTTGCAAAAAGAGTTATCTGCCTTTTTGTGTACAATTCGGACTTTTTTTCATTTAAAAGCCGGAAAGCCTGCCATTTTGTCTTCTTATTTTACTTCATTAGCTTTCTTTTTCTTTTGGCAAACTATTTGACGATTATCAAATGAAATCGCAAAAGCCACTGAACAAAGCAGTGACAGTTACGTTTTCAATAGGTATTTGAATAATATTTAGAAAGGAGATACAATATGAATTTTAACAACTTCACAATTAAATCACAGGAGGCAGTGCAACAAGCGGTGAACATAACTCAAGCCCGCGGACAGCAAGCTATCGAGCCTGTGCATCTGTTGGCCGGAGTACTGAAAGTAGGTGAAAACGTCACCAACTTCATTTTCCAGAAATTGGGAATGAACGCCCAGCAGATCGCATTGGTCATCGACAAGCAAATTGACTCGCTGCCTAAGGTTTCGGAGGAGAACCTTACCTTAGCCGTGAAAGCAACGAGATATTACAAAGAGCCGTACAGTATTCCAAAGAGATGGGTGACGAATTCGTTTCACTGGAAGCTATTATCCTAGCCTTGTTGAATGTAAAGAGTACTGTCGCTACCATATTGAAAGACGCGGGAATGACAGACAAAGAGCTGCGCTCCGCCATAGCAGAACTACGTAAAGGTGAAAAAGTAACTTCACAATCCAGTGAAGACACTTATCAATCCTTAAGCAAATATGCCATTAATTTGAATGAGGCTGCCCGCAGCGGAAAACTTGATCCGGTTATCGGGCGTGATGAAGAAATACGTAGGGTATTACAAATATTAAGCCGCCGTACCAAGAATAATCCGATTTTAATCGGTGAGCCGGGTACCGGTAAGACCGCCATTGTTGAAGGCTTGGCACACCGTATCATCCGAGGTGATGTACCCGACAACTTGAAGAACAAACAAATCTTCTCATTGGATATGGGCGCACTGGTTGCCGGAGCCAAATACAAAGGTGAATTTGAAGAACGTCTGAAATCTGTTGTCAATGAAGTAATCAAAGCCGAAGGCAGCATCATCCTGTTTATCGATGAAATCCATACCTTGGTCGGAGCCGGTAAAGGTGAAGGTGCCATGGATGCCGCCAATATATTAAAACCCGCCTTGGCCCGTGGTGAGCTCCGCAGCATCGGAGCCACTACTTTGGACGAATATCAGAAGTACTTCGAAAAGGACAAGGCATTGGAACGCCGGTTCCAAACCGTTATGGTAGCCGAACCGGACACGCTGAGCACCATCTCCATTCTCCGTGGATTGAAAGAACGTTACGAAAACCATCACAAGGTACGTATCAAAGATGAAGCCATCATTGCCGCTGTAGAATTGAGTAACCGTTACATTACCGAACGTTTCCTTCCGGACAAGGCTATTGACCTGATGGATGAAGCTGCTGCCAAATTGCGTATGGAACGTGATTCCGTGCCTGAAGAACTGGATGAAATCTCACGTCACCTGAAACAACTGGAAATTGAACGTGAGGCCATCAAACGTGAAAAAGACGAGCCGAAATTACAACAACTGAATAAAGAGATTGCCGAACTGAAAGAACAGGAAACCTCTTACAAAGCCAAATGGCAGAGTGAAAAGGAACTGGTCAACAAGATTCAGCAAAACAAGCAGGAAATAGAACAATTGAAATTTGAAGCCGAGAAAGCGGAACGTGAGGGAGATTACGGTAAAGTAGCCGAAATCCGTTATGGAAAATTACAGGCTTTAGAGAACGAGATCAAGGATATTCAAGAAGACCTGAAACACAAGCAGGGTGACAGTGCCATGATAAAGGAAGAAGTTACCGCTGAGGACATTGCCGATGTTGTTTCACGGTGGACAGGGATACCGGTCAACAAGATGCTGCAAAGCGAACGTGACAAATTGCTTCATCTGGAGCAAGAATTACATTTGCGTGTGGTAGGTCAGGATGAAGCCATAGCAGCCGTATCCGATGCCGTACGCCGTAGCCGTGCCGGATTACAGGACCCGAAACGTCCGATAGGTTCATTCATCTTCCTGGGTACTACCGGTGTAGGTAAGACAGAACTTGCCAAAGCATTGGCCGACTACCTGTTTGATGACGAGAGTCTGATGACGCGTATCGACATGAGCGAATATCAGGAGAAACACTCTGTATCCCGTCTGATCGGAGCGCCTCCCGGATACGTAGGTTACGATGAAGGCGGTCAGTTGACAGAAGCCGTCCGACGCAAACCATACTCTGTGGTATTGTTTGATGAAATAGAAAAAGCACATCCCGATGTGTTCAATATTCTGCTGCAAGTTTTGGATGACGGACGTCTGACTGACAACAAGGGACGTACGGTAAACTTCAAGAATACAATTATCATCATGACTTCCAATCTGGGCAGCGCATACATTCAAAGCCAGTTCGAAAAGATTAATGACGAGAATCGCGAAGTGGTGATTGAAGAGACGAAGAAAGAGGTAATGTCCATGTTGAAAAAAACGATACGGCCGGAGTTTCTGAACCGTATAGATGAAACAATCATGTTCTTGCCTTTGAACAGAGAAGAGATAGAACAGATTGTGATGTTACAAATCAACGGTATCAAGAATATGCTGGCCGGCAACGGCATTACTTTGGAAATGACCGATGAGGCCGTCCGTTTCATTGCCAGCACAGGCTATGATCCCGAATTCGGTGCCCGTCCCGTGAAACGTGCCATCCAACGCTATTTGCTGAATGATTTGTCCAAAAAGCTATTGTCACAGGAAGTGGACCGAAGCAAACCGATTATCGTAGAAACAGCGGGTGACGGATTAAAATTCCGCAACTAGAATGTTACAAACAACCAGTAAAGATAAGGTCTTATCTTTACTAAGCAAAAGGGGTGTTCATCATGCACCCCTTTTTTCGTTAACTATAGCCCTCTATCTGCAATATTTTGAATATTTCCTTAACCAATATGTTTCCAATAGCTAAAAAACGGCAATAAGCTCATAAAACAGTTTAATCAGCCATCTCTACTTCCTTTTTTCATTTTTGTATAAGAAAAAGAAAACTGAAATACGGCAAGATTCAGAACAGCCTGTGTAGACTGGTATATTTTTACAATATTGAAAAACATAAGAAACTTATTCATCCGAAAAGAGTTCATTGAACTGGATAATCGTAAAAAAAGATAACCTACTGTTTTATTATCAAACATATACTGAAACTTCATACCTGTATGATATGTATCACTTGTAAGATATATAATCTTTCACCTGTAACATTACTAATCTTACAGCCCACACATTAGTAACGTGTCGCCCCACACGTTACTAACTTTCCGGCATGCAGGTTACTAACCTCTCAAACGTCCTGTTCTTTTCTGAAAAGAACAAGGTCTTTAAAAAAAAGAACAAGACGTTTTCATTGAAAGAACAAGAGCTTTTTAAAATTTGACCTGTTGTTTTTTTCCATAACGGTATCTACATGCCGAAACGCCTTATTTTCCTTCAGATCTTTCAGCCCCTCCGCAAACACCCTGCCCGTCGGCATTCCGGCTGAAGGATTGAGGTTATGGAATCCTTCAGCCAAGTGGAAATGTTTCAGCCGGTTTTATTTTCGGAGGAGTGGTTGTTCTGAAGGATATTTTCCGGCTGAAACATTTCGTGAGGTATATCCTTCAGCCGGAATGCCGACGGGCAGGGTGTTTGCGGAGGGGCTGAAGCTTATGAAGGATTTTTCAGGATATTCTCTACAGGGCATTATAAACGACCGTATCCCACTGAAAAAGGTAATATATGTTCATAGACAAAGTATGTGTACTTCATCGGCAAAGTAAGTGGTGTTATTTCGCCAATGAAGTACACATACTTTTTTACCAATAATGCCGGTAAACAAAAAGCCCGTCAAGCAGTTTACAATCTACTTGACAGGCCTTTCCCTTTCGCTTTATTTCAATTATTCAGCAACAGCTTCTTCCACTTTGTCAGCAGAATCTGCCGGAGCTTCTACAAATTCAGTAATACCATTGTTTACCAAAATATTGTACCATGAAATCAGTTTCTTGATATCTCCGTTATGGACACGGTCACGATCATAATTTGGCAAAACTTCTGCAAAATAAGCATGCAACTCATCGGCTGATGCTTTTTTATAATTGATAGAAGCAACCGCTCCATTCTCTTTCTTCTTTACCGCTTCCAGCACTTCGCTCAAAGGCACTTCTTCTGCATCTGTGTACATAGCAATATCCGCCAATGAGATAACTTTGTCATGAGCATAAGCAGGAACTCTTTTCTTAGCCGCGTCAACTGTTTCTACAATCAACATGTTCTTTCCTTGAGAAATCAATTTATATAATCCCGGTTTGCCCGCGATTGATAAAATGGTCTTTAACATACTATTCTATTTTATATTTATGGTTTGAGGAAGCAAAAGTACAATTCACCAATGAAACTCCCAAATTTATAGTATGAATTTTTCGGTTTTTAATTGTTCTACTATTCTGTTCAACTGGGGTATGAGCAATTGCACCCCGTCATTCACCACCGTGAAATCGGCCCGCCGACGCTTTTCTTCATCATCCATCTGGGCAGCAATACGTGCCCGGACTTGTTCCTCGCTGGCTCCGTCACGATACATGGCACGCTGTATACGCAGTTCTACAGGTGCATAGACCATTATTACCGCATCTACCGTATCCTGAAAACCGGCCTCATACAAAATAGCCGATTCCATACCCACTATCTCACACTTTTCCTGACGTTCCACCCATACGGTAAAATCTTTCCGTACCCGGGGATGGATAATGGAATTGATTTGGAGCACATGCGCCGGATTGGAAAACAGATAGGAAGCCAGCAACGGCTTGTTTAACAGACCATCCTTATAAACCTCCTCACCTAACAAAGCAATCAGTTCCCCACGAATTCCGGCATCGAAAACAGTAAGGCGTTTCGCTTCATTATCCGCATTATACACTGGGATATGCATATTCTCCAGCAAATGGGAAATGTATGATTTTCCACTGCCGATGCCACCGGTAACCGCTATCTTAATCATTGAATTTAATTCGTTGTTCTATCAAATAATCCACCTCCTTGGGATTCAAACGGACGTGGTTCACATATCGGGGGATGGATTTGAGATTGACCGGACACTTCTCCCCCTTATTGTTCAACAAAGACTCATAAGTCACCCCGATAAAGAAATCCTCGGAAGTGATGGACTTGAAATGACTCAGACCTACCTGAAAAGTCACCTGAACCTTGGAGGGAAAAGTGCGAAGTACTTTATCGGGCGGAAAATTGATGCCACGTATAGGCACCTCCACACTTTTTTCAGCGTAAATATCTACCAATAAAGTCACATCATCAAAAGAGGGAATGAATTTCGCTCCACGTACATCGGCCAGATTCACCCTGCGACGAACGGTGTCTGCCACATCTTCAAAGTTCAATGCCTGTGTATAAGCAGCCGTGATGGTATCCAAAATCTCTTGAGGAGCATAAACCATCACTGAATCCGGCGAGTAAATGATATCCGAGATATAATACTGACGGTCCAAAGCCACCTTGCCTTGCAATTTCACGGGCACCTTCTTTGCCTTCCCTTTTGTATAAATAAACTCCACAGTATCCGGCCGTATGGTCAGCAATTTGGTTGTCTGATTCAACTGGACCGAAATCTTTTTCATTAAAGCTGAAACCGGAATCCGGACACGACTTCCTTTATCCTCATAGTCCTTAAAGTCCACAACAATGGGATAGAATGTCTGTCCCAGCATATAGTTAGCCAATACAGTTCCCCTGTCTTTCACGCCAATACGCAGTTCGTCAGGAAGTTCGGAGGTCAGCACCACATCACTAGGTACATTCTTCAACCGTAACGGAACGGAGAATTCCGTTTCATAATCATCATTTAACACCTGAAGCAACCAAAAGCAGAAAGATACAAATACAAAAAACAAGAAAATCAGGAACTCCCTGCTATTACGGCTAAGCAGGAAGCTTCTGATTCTCTCTAAAGTCTTTAAATAGTAAATACGTATGTTCCTTTTGTCGAACATGTTGTTATGTCATTTACTTTGCCTGTTGTTGGTTGGATGCAGCATTAGCGAAGATAGAATTTCTATCAATTTTAATCTTAACGCCTGACGCTATTTCCAAAACAACCGTATTATCTTCTATTTCTTTTATCTTTCCGTATATACCACCTGCAGTGATCACTTCCTGACCCACTTCCAGGTTCTTGCGGAAATTAGCAATTTCTTTCTGTTTTTTATTCTGAGGACGAATCATGAAGAAGTACATAATAGCGAAAATGGCTACCATCATAATAAGGAAAGAGTAATCTCCTCCACCCCCTGCCTGCAGAAATACAAATAATAAGTTCATACTTTCTATGTTTTTTAGTTTATAATACCGTTATTCTTCAATAACAAACAAAGATATTAATTTTTTGTTAGCTTATTCTCTTTTTTTAATGAATTAACGATTCCATCCAAAGTACCGTTAATAAAGCCACCGCTTTTCGGAGTGCTGTACAGTTTGGCTATTTCCACGTACTCATTCAGTGAAACGCTGACCGGGATATTGGGAAAACTCAGGATTTCAGCCAAAGCGATCTGCATAATGACCACATCCATGAAAGCCACACGGTCTAAATCCCAGTTCTTTGTATTTTCGCTAATCAGATGACGATAATAATCGGCATTCAAGATAGTACGACGGAACAAACGGCGCGCGAAGTCTTGATCCTCCTCATCTTTAAATTCCGGCAACAATTCCTGTTTTGCACCATTCTTCTCATCGAAACGCTTGATGGTCTTCAACACAAAGGTATCCACGATTTCCTTATCATCATTCCAATACAAACTTTGGTCCTCCAAAACCTGATCCAGTTCGATATTATTGAAAATAATATTTTTATATAGCTTGCGCCACAATTCACGGTCTTCCTCATACGAAGAAGTCTCACTGGCCATATATTCCTTATATATATCGCTTTCTAAGATTTTATCACATAAAGTCTTTACGAAATCAGCTTCATTCTCCCAAGTTTTCTTCTGATTGTTCGAAAACTCCAGCAGCTGTTTGTTTACCTCCAGCTGTGCAATAAAGCGGTTTTCCACAAATTTGGTGTTGGGAAACAATTCTTCCTTAGTAGGGACCAGTTTGTTTTTCGCAGCATTCAGTCGTTTGTTAGCCTGTTTAGTTACCTCTACCATTAAAAGCAGCAGATAGTTGTATAAGTCATACGCTTTAGAAAGGCTGAAAAATAACTCTTTTTCCGCTGTATCCAAGTTTTTGCCTCCGTTCTGATAATAAGCATAGACTATCTGAACTATCTTAAGACGAATAAGAACTCTATTTATCATAATTCACATAAAATTATTAAGGAGTTGCAAAAGTAGGTATTTTCATTGATTTTACATAACATAATTACATTTTTTAATGTAAAATTTACATAGAGCTATCTAAATCGCTTTTTTCATCGAAGTTTATCCGCAAATTCTTTGCCCATTTAAAAAAAATGTCCAATTTTGAAGCCGATTTATAAAGATACTTAAGTTATGGAAGATTATAAAAAGAAAAGTGTAGTGGATGGTGACAAAGAAATTGTTTTTTCAAAAGCAATTAAAGCCGGCAAACGTATTTATTATTTAGATGTGAAGAAAAACCGAAAAGATGAAATGTTTTTGGCTATTACCGAAAGCAAGAAGATTGTTTCGGGAGAAGGTGATGACTCGCAAGTAAGCTTCGAAAAACATAAGATTTTTCTATATAAAGAAGATTTTGAGAAGTTCATGAACGGTTTACAACAGGCTATACAGTTTATTGCCGAAGAGCAAGGTCCTATTGAACCTCATCACACTGAAAATGAAGAACAGGAAACGACCGAAGACGCTCACAAGCCGCTTAGTCCGAATGAAATTAAAATAGATATCGATTTCTGATTCCAACCGATAAAGAAAGCACAATGATAAAAAAATTGTGCTTTCTTTTTGTCAAGTCGGAAATAAGCAGTAATTTTGCACCGCTTTTTCAAGCTCATCGTGTGATATACCACATCGTGTGATGGCGAATTAAGCAATAAGATCAACTTAATTTAGAGTAACACAAAAAATTAAAAACAATGAAATCAATTGAAATTAAAGGTACTGTCAGAACAGACGTAGGAAAGAAAGCAACTCACGAATTGCGTAAGAACAATGGTGTTCCTTGTGTATTGTATGGAGTGCAGAAAGACGAAAACGGCTTGCCCGTAGCTACTCACTTCTCCGTGCCCACCGAAGGACTCCGTAACTTGGTATACACACCGCACATCTATGTTGTAGACTTGAACATTGACGGTAAAATAGTAAACGCTATTTTGAAAGATATCCAGTTCCATCCTGTAACGGATGCAATCCTTCACGTTGACTTCTATCAGATTGATGAAGCTAAACCCATCGTTATGGAAGTTCCTGTTCAGCTGGAAGGTTTGGCAGAAGGTGTACGTGCCGGTGGTAAATTGGCATTACAATTGCGTAAACTGAAAGTGAAAGCTTTATACAATGTAATTCCTGAACGTCTGGTTGTTGATGTAACTTCTTTGGGTCTGGGCAAGACTGTCAAAGTGGGCGAATTAAGCTATGAAGGTTTGGAATTGATTAACGCTAAAGAAGCCGTTGTTTGTGCAGTTAAATTGACTCGTGCCGCTCGTGGTGCTGCTGCAACTGCCGGCAAATAATCAGTAACCTTTTAATCCTTATCAATGAAATATTTGATTACAGGACTGGGTAATATAGGTGAAGAATACCGAAATACCCGTCACAACATAGGATTCACAGTATTGGACGCCCTTGCAAAGGCGTCCAATCTTGTTTTTACCGACGGACGTTATGGGGCTACTGCCACCCTCTCGCTCAAAGGACGCCAGCTTATCCTGCTGAAACCGTCTACTTACATGAACCTGAGTGGAAATGCAGTGCGCTACTGGATGCAGAAAGAAAACATTCCGTTGGAAAATGTGTTGATAGTGGTGGACGACCTCGCCCTTCCTTTCGGTACACTACGCCTGAAAGGAAAAGGCAGCGATGCCGGACACAATGGTTTGAAACATATAGCTGCTACGCTGGGTACACAGGATTATGCCCGTCTGCGCTTTGGTATCGGCAACGATTTTCCCCGTGGCGGACAAATAGATTTTGTATTAGGTCACTTCACTGATGAAGATTTGAAGACCATGGACGAACGTGTAGCAACGGCTTGCGACATAATTAAGAGTTTTTGTCTGGCAGGCATCAGTATAACAATGAACCAATACAATAAAAAGTAATGGCTGAAGCAAGAATTGATAAATGGCTGTGGGCCTCACGTATATTCAAGACCCGTACTATCGCTGCCGAAGCATGCAAGAAAGGACGGGTTTCCATCAACGGTACTCAGGTGAAGCCGTCGAGAATGATAAAGCCGGGAGAAGTGATACAGGTAAAGAAACCGCCTGTCACGTACTCATTTAAAGTTTTACAGGCAATAGAGAAACGTATAGGTGCCAAATTGGTTCCTGAAATTCTGGAGAATGTAACGACTCCGGAGCAATATGAATTACTGGAAATGAGCAGAATCAGCGGTTTTGTTGATCGCGCCCGCGGAACAGGGCGTCCCACCAAGAAGGACCGTCGCAGCATGGAAGAATTCATTACTCCTGAATATTTCGGTGATGATGACTTCGACTTTGAATTTGATTTCGAAGAACAAGAATAGATAGTGATTAATGGTTAGTGATTGTAGGTGTACGCATCTGCTATTAATCACTAGCCATTAACTACTATCTATCTGTTAATCATTTCACTACTACAGATTTTTCTTTATAGCTTCAATCATTTCTTGGTATTCCGCATCAGTCAGATAAACTTTTCCCGGATTCATCTGAAATACACCTCCATAATCAGGTCCGTCCACATACTTGGGAGCCAGATGAAAATGCAGGTGAGAAGTTTGTCACTATATGCTCCGTAATTTATTTTTTCAGGGTGGAAAGCCTTGTCCATAGCACGGGTCACACGGGCTACATCTGCCATAAATGCATTACGTTCTTCATCACTCAGTTCAAACAAGTCGTTTACATGATCTTTATAAGCAACAAGGCAACGTCCGCGATAGGTTTGTTCCTTAAACAGGAATACGCGTGAAACACTCAGTGGCGCTATTTCAATCATTAAATTGTGCAATGTCTCATTGTTCTGACAATACAGACAATCTTTAGGATCACTTTTCATGGTTTTCTTATGTATTAAAATTAATTATTCTTCCTCTTTTTCTTTCTTACCCAACAAACGGTACACATCATCCCGTTCGCCTACCACCCATACCACATCTCCTTCCGTAAAAGGTACATTGATATCAGGGGTCATCAGCGTACTATCTTCTTTTTCGACGCCTACCACCAGACATTTGTACTCATCCCGGATACCACTTTCTTTGATATTTTTACCCAAGAAAAATGAGTTACGATCTATAATGAACTGTTTCAGATTCATTTCACGCCTTTCCAAATCTTCCTCTTCAGCGGCGGCTGATACTCTTTCTGCCTGACGGGCAAACTCGCCCAACTGCTCATCCGTACCGATTACCTGTATGGTGTCACCGGGAAACAGACGTACATTCGCCCCCGGAATATTAATACGATGCATTCCACGAATGATAGATGCCACATGTACTCCGTATTTATGCCCCAAATTCAGCTCTCTTAATGTATATCCCGCCCATAAGGAATCCGCAGGTATCTCAAAATCCGAAAGATGTAAGTCGCGGGACAACAAATGTCCTTCATACTCAGGACGCTTCTGACCTGTGAACTCAGCATGCACATCTCTGAAACGCAAATTCTGAATAAAAGTACGCTCCATGAATATAGATTGCTTCTTCAGCCATCGCGAGAACATCATCATACCTACCAAAACAACGGCTATACCGATCAGCAAAGTCGTGGAAGTCTGAAAAAGTTTCTCTATAACAAACATCACAAACATGACAGCTATCACTATACGGAGTAAAATGGTAGAAATTAAGGGAGCCCGGTTGAAACGGCTATCCTGCCATAACGCCTGGAACTCTACAGAGTGGTTTTTTTCATGATAATGGCACGCAAGAAAGGTGCGATGCAGACGATAGTAAAAACAGTTCCTGCCAGATTGGCCCAAAAGACAGGCAGACTAGCCCGGAACAATGGAATAATAAAATGGAATGAAAGTGTAATCATAGCTATACACAATACAGAATAAACAGCTACGATCCTAGCTATGGCAACCAACAATTTCTTCCAATTGTTTTCATGATTCACCGTTTGTGATCCCGATGAATAACGCTCAAGCATTTTTTTCCATTTGCCGGGCAGACGTTTCTCTACTATATGATAAGCAGGTATCGCCAAACGTATCATATACGGGGTCAGAAATGTGGTAATGACCGAAACAGCCACCACAATAGGATATAAGAAATCACTGGTTACTTTCAGACTTACCCCCAACGAAGCGATAATAAATGCAAATTCACCAATCTGGGTCAGACTGAAGCCACATTGCATGGCAACTTTCAACGGCTGTCCCGACAAAATCACGCCACCTGTACCAAAAATAACCTGCCCAAGCAGAATGGCCAATGTAATAATCACAATGGGCCATATATATTCTACAATCATGGCAGGGTCTACCATCATTCCCACAGATACAAAGAAAATGGCTCCAAACAAATCCTTTACAGGGGCCACAAGCTTCTCTATATTTTCGGCCTCTACCGTTTCTGCCAAAATAGACCCCATTATAAAAGCTCCAAACGCAGCCGAAAATCCAACCTTGGCCGCCACAACTACCATACCGAAGCACAATGCCAGCGAAACAATCAGCAATGTTTCATTTGCCATCCACTTGCGGGAACGCTTCAAAAATGTAGGAATGATATAAATACCTACCACAAACCACAATATAAGGAAGAATAATAATTTGGCAATGCTATATACCATTTCACTGCCCTCGAAATTCTGACTCACTGCCATTGTACTCAACATAACCATCAAAACAATAGCCAATATATCTTCCAATATCAAAATACTAAGAACCAAACCGGCAAACCGTTGCTGCCTCAATCCCAAATCATCAAAAGCCTTATAGATAATAGTCGTGGAGGACATGGCCAACATACCTCCCAAATACAGACAGTCCATGCGTTGCCACCCGAAAGACCACCCTACAAAAATCCCAACCAATATCATACAAAATATAATGGTACACGCCGCAATGACCGCCGTCCCCCCTACCTTCACCAGTTTCTTGAAACTAAATTCCAACCCTAGAGCGAACAACAAGAATATCACACCAATCTCCGACCATGTATGGATATTGGCCACATCAATGACCGACGGAGTAAGAGGAACATGGGGACTTGCCAAAAAGCCGGCTACGATATAGCCGAGAACAAGAGGTTGCTTTAACCGTTTAAAGACGAGCGTCATGACACCGGCGCAGATCAGAATCAAAGCAAATCACTTATCAATGGAGCCAATTCAGACATAGCTAATAAATTTTTGATTGCAAAATTAAGAATTATCTATTTATCATATTCTTCATCCTATTATTAATTTTGCATTAAAAGCTGTTTTTATGAAAAGGAACTAACCGTAAATGTATATCAGCCATATAAAGAAAACGCGAATATTCAGATTTCTTGAATATCCGCGTTTTCTTTGTTATCAGCGTTCTCTTTTCCGGCTTTCGATTTATTTTCTGAACGGGGCCTTTACTACTACAGCTTTCAGCTTGCGTCCGCGCACATCAATAAATATTTCAGTACCTAATGCTGTGTAAGCGGTCTGAACATATCCCATACCGATACCAATCTTACGCATTGGAGACATGGTTCCACTAGTTACTTCACCTATTTTCTCTCCATCAGCATTTACCAGTTCATAACCATGACGGGGAATACCACGGTCTACCATTTCAAAAGCAATCAGCTTGCGTTTCAATCCTTCGGCTTTCTGCTTTTCAAGTAAAGCACGTGAAGTGAAATTCTTTCCTTCAACAAATTTGGTAATCCAGCCCAATCCTGCTTCCAACGGAGAAGTGGTATCACTCAAATCATTACCATACAGGCAAAAGCCCATTTCCAAACGTAATGTATCACGAGCCCCTAGCCCGATAGGTTTAATCCCTTCAGGAGCACCTGCTTCAAAAATTGCTTTCCAGATAGCCTGACCAGCTTCGGGATAAAAATAAAGCTCGAAACCACCTGCACCGGTATAACCGGTATTCGAAATAATCACATCTTTCTGACCGGCGAACTCACCTGTGGTAAAAGCATAATAAGGAATTTCAGACAAGTTGACCGGAGTCAGTTTTTGCAAAACTTCCATAGCCTTCGGTCCCTGAATAGCAAGCTGTGCCATACGGTCGGATGCATTTTCCAATTCCGCACCCACTGTGTTATGGCTGACACACCAGTTCCAGTCTTTCTCAATATTGGCCGCATTTACCACCAACAAGTATTTTTCGGATTCATAGTGATACACCAACAGGTCATCAACAATACCTCCCTCCTCATTAGGGAAACAAGTATATTGCGCTTTACCGACGGGCAAAGTTGCCACATTGTTTGAAGTCACTTGCTGCAAAAACTCCAACGCATTAGGACCTTTTACCCAAAATTCACCCATATGGGATACATCAAAAACACCTACGGCATTACATACAGTAAGATGTTCATCAATAATTCCCGAATATTCAATAGGCATATTATAACCTGCAAATTCGTGCATTTTCGCCCCCAAGGCAATGTGTGTTTCGGTAAACGGAGTTGTTTTCATGTTATTACTTTACTATTTTAAGGTTAATAAATTACTTATCTTGCCACCAATTCAGCGATTTTCACCACCACTTTCATGGCTTTCTCAATAGACTGGATTGGCACGAACTCATATCTGCCATGAAATTCAAGCCGCCGGCAAAAATATTGGGACAAGGCAATCCCTTGAATGAAGTTGTGCACCATCCGTTCCACCGCGGATAGCCTTCACCTTAGGTGTCACGCCCGCCTCTTCCATAGCCTTGAAAGCGATATCAATGATATGCATCACCGGCTCAATTTTCTCACGCATATTGTAATACTGGTCTTTCAATTCCAATGTAACGGTGCCTTCTCCATATTTCTTATTGATGATTTCCGCCCACTTTTTCATATTTTCCTTGCATGCCTCAAACTTGGCACGGTCATGATCACGGATTATATAAGAGATGGTAGTCTGCTCTACTTCACCCGTCATGCCAATCAAATGATAGAATCCCTGATAACCATCAGTACATTCGGGCACTTCATCCGTAGGCTGTAAAGACACAAACTCATTAGCCACACGCAAGGAGTTGATCATTTTATCCTTTGCATATCCCGGATGTACGTTACGTCCTTTAATAATCACTTTCGCAGAAGCGGCATTAAAGTTTTCAAACTCCAACTCCCCTACTTCACCACCATCCATCGTATATGCCCACTCGCATCCGAATCTCTCCACATCAAATTTATGTGCACCCAAGCCTATTTCTTCATCAGGATTAAATCCCACACGAATTTTTCCATGCTTGATTTCAGGATGTTCTTTCAAATATACCATAGCTGAGATGATTTCAGCAATACCCGCCTTGTCATCAGCTCCCAACAATGTTTTGCCGTTGGTTACAATAAGATCCTCCCCTTTATGATCCAACAGTTCGGGAAATTGCTTGGGAGAAAGTATAATGTTGTCTTCTTCGCATAATACAATATCCGTTCCGTCATAACCATAGACAATGCGTGGGGTGACTCCCGCACCCGTCATATCGGGACTGGTATCCATGTGTGCAATAAATCCGATGGTAGGAACCGGTTTATCCGTATTGGCCGGCCATGTGGCAAACAGATAACCATTCTCATCCAAAGAAATTTCCTGAAAGCCCAATTGTTCCAATTCAGATCTTAAATATTGTGCAAACACCATCTGCTTCGGTGTACTGGGGGTAGCCCCGCTATTCTCATCAGACTGAGTGTCGAAGCTTACATATTTTAAAAATCGTTCTATTACCGTCATTTTTCTTTTTGTTTTAATATTCATACTTGCCTGTAAAAATAGAAAAAGAGCCGTGAATTGCCAAACAAATCACGGCTCTTTTTCATTAATATTTTATTATTTTGTTATTAGAAGCAACTGGAACCATCAAAACAATGGGTACATACCTTACATTTTGGTAATCCTATCGCTTCTACCAAAGTTTCCAAAGTATTGAATTTCAAGGAGCTCAAACCGAAGCGGTCGGCAATCATTTGCACCATCTTCTTATACTCCGGCGAATCTGTCGTTGCATATTTTTCCAGATTCTTATTTTCATCGCCTTCAATCTCCTTAATCATCCGGCGGGTTATCAATTCCAAATCACTTTTTGAAGAAGTGAAACCAATGAAAGGGCATCCATAAATCAATGGCGGACAAGCAATGCGCATATGAACCTCTTTGGCACCATAATCAAATAAAATTTTTACATTATCACGAAGTTGGGTTCCACGTACTATAGAATCGTCACAGAACAACACGCGCTTACCTTCCAGCATTGCACGATTAGGTATCAGCTTCATTTTTGCTACCAGTGAACGCATTTCCTGATTGGCAGGAGTAAAACTACGAGGCCAGGTGGGTGTGTACTTGGCAATAGCACGATGATAAGGAATTCCTTTGCCTTCAGCATACCCCAATGCCATGCCTACTCCCGAATCAGGAATACCGCAGGCACAATCAACTTCCGAATCGTCCTTCTGCCCCATTTTATAACCACTCATAAAACGTACTTCCTCTACATTTTTCCCTTCATAGCATGAAACAGGAAATCCATAATATACCCACAAAAAAGAACAAACCTGCATTTCTTCGTTCGGCTTGCGCATTTGTTCCATTCCGTCGGCACGCAAGCGAATAATTTCGCCCGGTCCTACATATTTCTCTATTTCATAATCCAGATTCGGCAAACTGCTTGATTCACTTGTCGCAGCATACGCACCCTCTTTTTTACCTATCACAATCGGAGTACGTCCCCATTTGTCACGTGCTGCTATAATACCATCTTCCGTCAATATCAGCATGGAGCATGATCCTTTGATTTTATTAAAGACATTCTCTATACCATCTACAAAATTTTTCCCTTGCACAATAAGCAATGCGATCAGCTCCGTCTGATTCGTCTTGCCAAGACTCATTTCAGAAAAGTGCATATTAGCTGCCAGCAAGTCGCGTTCCAATTCCGTAATGTTATTGATTTTAGCTACTGTGACGATGGCGAACTTGCCCAGATGCGAGTTTATCACGATAGGCTGCGGGTCCGTATCACTGATAATGCCGATACCCGAACTACCTTTGAACTTTGGAAGTTCAGATTCAAACTTCGTGCGGAAATAAGAACTCTCCAAATTGTGGATAGAACGCATAAATCCCTCTCCTTGGGCATACGTAGCCAAACCACCTCTTTTTGTTCCTAAATGTGAATTATAGTCCGTCCCGTAAATAAGTCGGTGACGCATTCAGCCTTTGAGACTGTTCCAAAAAACCACCCATTCCTTTTTGCGTATTTTTCGTTTAGGGTGCAAAATTACGAAAAAGTTTGGCTCTGAATGAATAATCATTGCTATTTTTGCATTAAAATGTAGCATTTATGAAATCACTATTACTCATCTTCTTGGGAGGAGGTACAGGAAGTGTACTTCGCTACCTGCTTACCATAAGCATTTATCGCCAGGGAACAACGAATTTTCCGTGGGGTACTTTCGCAGTCAATATTTTGGGTTGCATACTGATCGGGGTATTCTATACCCTCACCTCACGCATTCATATCAACAATGATATAAGACTGATGCTCACTATCGGACTTTGCGGTGGCTTCACTACTTTTTCCACTTTCAGCAACGAAAGTCTGCAATTACTGAAATCAGGACTCTACCCCTCTTTTTTCACCTACATCATCGGTAGTGTGGTATTGGGTATCCTCGGAGTAATGCTAGGGATATGGATGAGCGAATAAAGCAAAAAATATCCCTCCGGCTCTATACCACATAGAACAGGAGGGATTGAAATTGCACCTCAGTTATTAAACCTTATTTTAATCTCAAGACACTTCGTCCGGCTGTAATGGCTGCACTGTTTGCAGGAGTTGACTTACGGGTACAATAATCAAATTCCGCAGTTTTCTCTCCGTTAAATGATTTCCATTTTAATTTCAGCTTCACTGTTTTTCCTTCAGTGTCAGGCAAGGAATCCAAATTAAATGCCACCAGTCCGTCGGCAGGTTCACCATATACATCACCAAAAGCATTATGACGGAATTCTACCTCATAAGGATTTTCAGCATCTTTACTCATCAACAAATTGACAAAATGAGCTTGACTGCGATTTCCCCACATGGTTCTGAAACGCAAAGTCAAATAACCGTCCTCGGCAATTGTTACCCAATCGTTAATCATATCTACAGGGTCAGTACCATATACTTCATCATTCTTATCTCCTAAATCACCGGCAATCGGTTTTGTCAAGATACTGTCTATCCAGTTGATATGTACAGCCTTGTCATACTCTCCGCTTGACTCATTCACCGGATCGAAATTTACAAGGGCCCTTACTTCCTTCTCACCATAGGGAGAATTTTTCATATTGACAGGTAACAGTGTCGTACTGTCATCCAACTGCATAAAAAATGAATTGTCGGCCACCGGTTTCACTGTAACCAGTGCATTGGGCAACGCATATCTATAATAATCATTATCATCATCATCCAAACAGGATTGAAAGATCATCACAGAAGCAAGTACCGCTACAGACGCAAGCAATTTATTAAAACCAAAAAACTTTTTCATTGTGCTTTTCTTTACTTAGTTAATTATTCTAGTTTATAAGTCCTTTCTATTGAAAGAAATGCAGGCCATACCATAATGCTGCACGAAGTTTTGTTAAGAAAACATAATCATCTGACAGTTATGTTACAAACCTTCTTCCATTTATATTTCTTATATTCACACAAGCGAGCCATAGGCGAACAAAGGGATAATTTTACCGAAATTTAGCTCATCTCAAATTACTAATCCTATGATTTTTTTATCTTAATTTTGTTACTGTTTTTTGAAAAAAGAAAAGATTTAGAATAAAGAGTTTTATGAAAGCTACTATCACAAGTCTCATTTTTTACTACTGTCATTAACCGTCTCATCGCAGACTTATAAATATATTGGCATAGAAGAAGGACTAAGCAATCAGAAAATATACAAAATTCAGAAAGATGCTCGTGGATATATGTGGTTCCTTACCCATGTGGGGATAGACCAATATAACGGAAAAGAAATAAAACATTATAAATTAAGAGAAGGTAACAGGGAACTAGACCCGTTATTGAATATAAACTGGACTTTTTTAGATAAAACAGGTACACTACTGGTCACAGGAAAACAAGGCAGAATTTTTCGTTATGATTCAGGCCACGACCGTTTTGTACAGATATACAGTATGTACAATTACTGGAATAAGGACTACCATGCTTTCGTGAGATATAGTTACATAGACCAGGAGGATAACGTATGGCTGTGCGGCAAATCGGCTATCCACCTTTTTAACATAGAATCCGGACAAAAGCAACGAATCTCTAACCGACTGGGAAATATCACCTGCATAGAACAGATAAACAGTGAACATTTCTTTATAGGTACAGACAAAAGAATCTATCTGGCAAAACTGGAAAACGGGAATTTAAAAGAGCTCTCCTGCGGCAAACTGGGAATGATGGATATGCACGTACATGAATTATATCTACACCGTACAGCCAACAAACTGTTTATAGGCACTTTTGAAAAGGGAGTCTATATATATGACTTGAACAGCCAGAAAATTGTACGTCCCGAAGTAGAACTGACAGATGTGAATATTACACGGATCAGTCCTTTGAACACAAAGGAGTTATTAGTAGCCACTGAAGGAGCAGGAGTACACAAGTTAAACATAGACACCTATGAAACAGATCCTTATATCATTGCGAACTATGGTAGTTACAACGAAATGGACGGAAACATTATCAATGATGTATATGTAGACAACGAGCAGCGTATCTGGCTGTCCAACTATCCTACGGGAATTACCGTCCGCAATAACCAATATACCAACTACAACTGGATAAAGCACTCTATTGGCAACCGGCAGTCACTAGTAAACAACCAAGTAAACTCCATTATAGAAGACAGTGACGGGGATCTGTGGTTTGGAACAAGCAACGGCATCAGCTTATACGATTCAAAACAAAAGCAATGGCGTTCTTTCCTAAGCTCTTTCAATCACGGACTAAAAAATCAGAACCGCATTTTTATTACTTTATGCGAAGTCTCTCCGGGTATTATATGGGCGGGAGGATATGCATCGGGCATTTTCCAGATTACCAAGAAAAACGGAAACATAGAATACCTCACCCCTGCCCAATCCTTCCATCTGAATGTACGTGCCGACAAATACATACGCGACATTAAAAAGGACAGATACGGGTGTATATGGTCCGGAGGATATTATAATCTGAAATGCTTTAATCTGAAGACACGCCAAGGACGTCTTTATCCCGGACTAGGTTCTGTTACTGCCATTGAAGAAAAGGACAGTACATCTATGTGGATAGGTACCTCCACCAATCTTTTTCTACTAGACCGGAATTCGGGCAAATACCATGAAATACCTCTGCCCGGTGGAGCAACCTACATTTATACGTTACACCAAGAAGACAATGGTTTACTCTACATTGGCACCAGTGGTTCCGGACTATTTACTTATGATCCGGTAAAAGAATCAATCAGCGCCCATTACCATACAGGAAACAGCCCGTTAGTATCAAACAGCATTTATGTTATTCTACCACAAAAGACGGGAATATCTTGATGAGTACCGAAAATGGTATCAGTATTTTCTCGCCTACCAACCGCCAGTTCCGCAACTGGACTCGCGGACAAGGGTTGATGTCCACCTGTTTCAATGCCGGCTCCGGCGTACTACGTGCCAATGGGAACACCGTATTCGGAAGTACAGACGGTGCACTGGAATTCCCCCCAAACATAGAGATGCCCAAAACAGGAGATTCACATATGATATTCAGCGATTTCCGTATTTTCTACCAAACTGTATATCCCAATGATCCAAACTCTCCTCTGACTAAAGATATCGACCAAATAGAGAAATTGAATCTGAAATATATGCAAAATACATTTTCCATCCGAGTATCCTCTATCAATTACGATTATCCGTCGGACATACTATATACCTGGCAGTTGGAAGGATTCTACGATGGCTGGACTACTCCCAGTGACGAAGGAACTATCCGATTTACTAATGTTGCTCCCGGCACCTATACACTGCGTGTACGTTCTGTTTCCAAAGAGGATAATAAACACGTGTTGCAGGAGCGGATATTGAAAATAACTGTAGCACATCCCGTGTGGCTCAGTTTTTGGGCTATTTGTATTTATGTCCTGACTATCATTTTAGCAACATACGTCATTTTCCGCCTTCATTCCATGCGCAGAGAAAAAAAGGCCTCGGATGAAAGAACTCGGTTCTTTATCAATACAGCGCATGATATCCGTACTCCGCTGACACTGATAAAGGCACCTTTGGAAGAAATTCAACAAAAAGAAAATTTAAGTGAAGAAAGTCAGGCCAATATGCTTACAGCCATGAAGAACGTGGACACTTTGATACGCCTCACCACCAATCTGATAAACTTCAGCAAAGCCAATGTGTACTCATCCTCCCTTCGTATATCGGAACACGAACTTAATACCTATATGGAAGGAATATACCATGCCTTTTATAGTTATGCAGAAGCCAAACAGATCAAACTCGACTACAAAAGCAACTTTGAATATCAAAATGTATGGTTCGACAAAGAAAAGATGGACTCGATCACAAAAAATCTGATTTCAAATGCCATCAAATATACTCCCGCCCACGGTGAGGTACACATTATCACCCGCCATGACAAGGACAACTGGAGTCTGGAGATTACGGACACGGGCATCGGGATTCCTGCCAAAGAACAGAAAAAGTTATTTAAGTTACACTTCAGGGGCAGCAATGCCATCAATGCAAAAATTACAGGCAGTGGAATCGGACTGATGTTAGTGTGGAAACTGGTACGTATTCATAAAGGAAAGATCAGCATAGAAAGCGTAGAGAATAAAGGCACCCGCGTAAAGGTTATCTTCCCCCAAAAACAATTCCGAAGTCAACAGGTTCCGACAAAAACGGTACAACAAGAAAACGTGGTACCAGTATCCCCTAGTGCAGTCTCTCCCCACACTTATAAAGATCAGTATCGGCAGCATGTTCAAAATGCACAGCGCATCCTGGTTGTGGAAGACCATGACGATCTACGCGAATATCTGTCTCATACTTTATCCGAAGCTTATCAAGTGGAAACATGTACCAATGGAAAAGAAGCCTTAAAAATCATCCCCGAATTTAAGCCTGATTTAGTATTATCGGACATTATGATGCCCGAAATGCGGGGGGACGAATTGTGTTCTGCTATCAAGAATAATATACTGACGTCTCATATCCCTGTAATTCTGCTAACAGCATTAAATGACGAAAAGAATATCGTTGAAGGGTTGGAAACAGGTGCGGACAAATACCTGATAAAACCTTTTAACATAGGAATACTAAAAGCATCCATAGCCAATATACTGACTAACCGTGCACTACTTCGTAGCAAATATGCAGAAATGGAACTACACAATGACAGCATTTCCATAAATTATAGCAACACATTGGATCAACAGTTCCTGGAAGCAGTAAAAGAAACAATAACTGAAAATCTAGACAATTCAGGTTTCAACGTGGAGTCACTCTGTGCTTCACAAAATATGAGCCGTTCCAGTTTCTACAATAAACTAAAAGCATTGACAGACCAAGCTCCGGCAGACTATATCCGCCTGATCCGGCTGAAACGGGCAGCGCAATTACTATCCGAAGGACAGTATAATATATCCGAAATATCAGATATGACCGGGTTTAATGATGTAAAATATTTCCGCGAGGTATTCAAAAAATACTATAAAATAAGTCCTAGCGGATATAGCAAGGGAGAAATGAAGGAAGAACCGACTAAACCATAAGATTCCTAAAGAAACTTATTTTGAACAAAATTTATCATTAACGCATTAACAGATAAAAGAGAAAATGAGTACTTTCGGGGCATTCATCCGTAGAATAAACTGACTTATGATAGGAAAAATTAAAATGATGGCAATCATCACGTTTTACGTAGCTGTATTACTTGTTATTGCAGTGTATTTGCAAGACGGAAGCGGAACATTCTCCCATTTTTTCGAAAATGCAAATCTATACATACGTAATTTGCGTAATGTACATGCTCCGGCTTTCCATCAAACTTATGACAATTATCTGCAACTTTTTCCACTCATACTTCTATTCGGACTGAAATTGGGAGGAATAAGAGGTAATTTCGGATGGAAACGGCTGTTCACTTTCATAGTCTTGTCAGTCGTACTGACGCAGCTGGTAGTAAATGGATTAAAACTCACCACAGGGGTGCTTCGCCCGGATGCCACAAATTATTTCTCTTTTCCTTCCGGACATACGGCAGCAGCGTTTATGGCAGCTACCCTATTGTATAAGGAATATGGATTCAAAGGATATTGGGTAGGATTAGTAGCATACGCAGCAGCTATAGTTACAGGGTTTACCCGCATTCTGAATAACCGTCACTGGCTGTTTGATGTCATCATTGGTGCGGCCTTGGGAATATTGCTTACTGATTTGGCTTTCCGCCTGGTACAACTCATATTCAAAGACCGGGGACTTATACAACATAAATAAATACTATAAACTTAATAACACAACAAACTTGGCACTTATGAAAAAACAAATGATCTTATTGGGAATGTTAATGGCATTTTGTATGGCAGAGGCCAAAGTAACACTGCCTGCATTATTCACAGACAATATGGTATTACAACAAAAATCGAATGTCATTTTTCATGGCCATTCATCTACAAAAAAAGAAGTGATAATAAAAACGGGATGGAATAAGCATCCCTATACGACATCACCTGACAAAGAAGGAAATTGGAAAATAGAAGTTCCTACCCCATCTGCCGGAGGTCCTTATGAAATTATCATTTCGGACGGGGATGAGCACATACTGCAAAATATTCTGATTGGCGAAATATGGTTGTATACAGGAGAATGTGAAACAGAAACTCCCATAGATATACCCTCCCAACCTTATATCCGTCTGTTTCAGACAAAAAAAGAAATCTCTTTAGTTCCCAAGAAAGATTTGCATGCTACACAAGAAGGTTGGAAAGAATGTACATCTGAAACCATAACCGGACTCCCTGCAATCGGATATTTTTTTGCCAGTCAGTTACAAAAAAACCTGAAAGTACCCATAGGTATAATAAGTTGTACCTGGAAAGATACTCCTGCAGAAGCATGGGCCAGTTATGATGCGTTAGAAAACCTGCCAAGTTACAACAAAGAAACTGAAATGCTTGAATCCTTGGGGTTCAATCCTGAAAAAATAGAAGCAGAATATGCCCGTCAAAGAGAAGAGTGGTATCAAGCTCTTTACGAACACGATATGGGATGGTGCGATGACCACCAAGTATGGGCGGAACCTGATTATTCGGATGAAAACTGGAAAACAATGGAACTTCCGGGATACTGGGAAGATAAGGGAATGAAAGACTTCGATGGAGTAGTGTGGTTCAGAAAAACGATAGATATTCCACGTAACTGGGCTAGAAAAAATGTCACAATAAATTTAGGGAACATTGCCGATGAAAGCATCGTATATTATAACGGGACTGAAATAGGACGAAACACGAAAGCCGATGCGTCCCGCTATTACACAATTCCCTATAAGCTGGTAAAACGCGGAAAAGCTGTACTGACCATACGTGTGACCAATTACAAAAGCAAAGGAGGAATATATGGCCGTCCAGAAGACATGAAGCTGAGTGTAAAAGGCAAAGATCCTATCTCATTGGCAGGAGAATGGAAATACCTATCCGGTCTCTCATTAAGTGGAATCCCCCCTGTACCCATTTCACCAGAAAGTAACCCTAAGTATCCTACAGGATTATTCAATGCAATGATACATCCGCTTACCTCTTTCCCCCTTCAAGGTGTTATATGGTATCAAGGAAAGAGTAATTTGGAAAGTAGCGATGAATATGCAGACTTATTCATGTCATTGATAGCCGACTGGCGCGATAAATGGCAAAAACCACAAATGCCTTTCTACTTTGTGCAACTGCCCAATCATGAGAAAAAAGAAGAAGCACAAGATGATTCAGACTGGGCGGCCATGCGTGAAGCACAAGCACAGGCTTTACACTTGAATCATACAGGCATGGTGATAACCACCGATATTGGGAAAGAAAAAAGCAATACCTTCCAAAGTACTCTGGAAACAGGTCTTCGCCTATCACAGTTAGCTTTAAAGCAAACTTACGGAAAAAGAAAAATGCCTCAATATCCGGTTTATAAAGGCTACAGCATCGAAGGAAATACCCTTCGCATCCATTTTGAAAACTTAGGAAAAGGATTCTTGCATCCCGACCCAGTACGCGGATTTATAATCGCAGGTACAGATCGGATTTTTTATCCGGCAACAGTAACTGTAAAAAAGAAAGAAATAATTGTACAATCACCCGATGTACCTCATCCTGTAGCCGTAAGATACAATTGGGCCAACCATACTGATGGTACCTTATTCGGAGCATCAGGCCTGCCTGTAGCTCCATTCCGAACAGATAATTGGTAATTATTGCAAGCTATATGAATAGCCACTTAGATAATTCCTGTATATTTGCACTATTTTAAAATAAACAAAGAAAAACAATGGGAATGGTAATAGGTATAGACGTAGGCGGAAGCACCACCAAGATAATAGGTGTGGATAAAGAAGGCATAAAACATCCTATGATTGTAAAAGCCGAAGATCCTATCACTTCGTTATTCGGTGCTTTCGGCAAATACATATATGATAATGGAATCAGCTTAAACGACATTGATAAAGTCATGTTGACAGGAGTGGGAAGTGCTTACGTAAACCAACCCTTATATGGACTCTCTACTGATCATACGGATGAGTTTCTAGCAAACGGTCTTGGAGCTCACTATGACTCCCAATTGCAAGACCTTATTGTAGTAAGCATGGGTACCGGCACCTCTTTTGTAAAAGTGGAAGGAGGTAAAAACATATCTCACATAGGTGGTATAGGTATTGGCGGAGGAACCATTCAAGGACTATCTCGCCTGTTGTTAAAAACACAGAATATTCATCAAGTGGTAAAGATGGCAGAAAAAGGTGTAATAGAAAATATTGATCTGCAAATCAAGGATATTTGCAATACCCCTCTACCTGGACTGCCTCTGGATGCCACCGCTTCCACATTTGGCAAAGCAAGTTCAAACGCCTCTATGGAAGATGTAGCAGCGGGAATCATTCATATGGTATTACAATCAATAGGACAATCTGTCATATTAGCAGCACTGAATAGCCACATTAAAGATTTTGTCCTAATAGGTAATTTGACCAAAATGCCACAATGCAAAGAAATATTCCCAGTTATGGAAGAAATGTACCAATGCCATTTTTGGATACCTGAATATGCAGAGTATCGCACGGCATTGGGAGCAGCACTAGCTTATACACATAAATAAGAAAGAGAACTGTACTGTTCCTAACTCCTTTGTATTATTATGCTTAGCATAGCAGCAAGATTTTTTCAGCTCAATGAAAAAGAAAAAGTGCATCTCCCGCTGATCTTCTAAAGTGGGAGATACAATAAATATCATAAAATTAGCCAACTAATTTATACTTAAAGTAGGGATATTCAATAAATATTCCTAAAACATGAGTACCCGGCGAGGGTTTCCGGAACCGCTTCCGCCGGAGAAAGGACATGGCGGAGCCTTCCGGACAGTTCCGTGGGAAAGGTACCCACACCCACGGGGAAAAAACGGTAGAGGCCACATTTCACACGTGCGTATACAAAAAAAGCCTCCGGAACTTCTTCAAGTCCGGAGGCTTCAATCAAAACGGCGGCTACCTATCTCCACTGTGACGCAGTACCATCGGCGTGACAAGGCTTAACTTCTCTGTTCGGAATGGGAAGAGGT
>ENA-OQIC01000129-OQIC01000129.1-human-gut-metagenome-genome-assembly--contig:-NODE-129-length-33094-cov-2.852064_pt1 | contig 33094 bp, 40 predicted proteins | sample MGYA00242572_ERZ504736 | MGnify/ENA primary metagenome ERZ504736 (study PRJEB26092, sample SAMD00036201) | human gut metagenome | host: Homo sapiens | study: EMG produced TPA metagenomics assembly of...
TGCGTTGTCTGAGCCTCATAGAGTTTCTGTTTTAAATACCCTTGAAGGCGAGTTACGCAAGGAAAGCCGGCGGATCAGCGATCTGTAAAAAACGTGAGGAAAATTCTCTAGCTGCTCTTCCGATCGTTTATTTATTTTTATCATATACTCAAAATCTACAGTTGGCCAACTACAAGAATTAAAATTTCATTCTTATTCAACGTCTGCTAATGCTGCAAGATTTTCTTCTCCTGTACGGATTTTAATAACTTTATCTACGTTGTATACAAAGATCTTACCATCTCCGATATGACCTGTGTAAAGAGCTTTCTTCGCAGCTTCAATGATGTTTTCTACTGGGATATTTCCTACGATAACTTCAACTTTAACTTTTGGAAGTAATGTTGCATCGACTTCAGCACCTCTGTAACGTTCTCCGGCACCTTTCTGGATACCGCAGCCCATAACCTGAGTGACTGTCATACCAGTTACACCAACATCGTTCATTGCTTTTCTTAACTTGTCGTATCTTGTTAATTTTGCGATAATAACAACTTTATACATTCCTGTAGGTACAAGATCTGGAGCTTTGCTGACCTGTACAGCTGCTGCTTTCTGTACTTTAGAAGCTCTTTCGTAATCTTCTTCTCCAAGAACAGTATTTGCATTTTCTTCCATGATCATTGTGTTAGAAATATCCATCATACTGAATCCAGCATATGCTGATGTTAAACCATGTTCTGGTCCATCCAGACCGATGATCTCTTCTTCTTCTGTTACACGAAGACCAATCGTTGCTTTGATAATTGTAAATGTTAAACTGATCGTCACGGCTGTCCAAGCGCAGACACAAACAATACCGATGATCTGAATCTTTAATAATCCAAATCCACCACCATAGAAAAGTCCATTTAATTCACTTCCTGGTGCAGTTTTTGTTGCAAATAATCCTGTTGCTAATGTTCCCCATAAACCGTTCATAAAATGAACTGCTACGGCTCCAACTGGGTCATCAATTCTTAATTTATAATCTAATAACCATACTCCAAAACAAACAAGTAATCCAGAAACTGCTCCGATCACAATTGCTCCAAAAGCATCTGTGACATCACATGGTGCTGTGATCGCTACAAGTCCTGCAAGAGATGCATTTAATGACATTGATACATCAGGTTTTCCATATTTTACCCATGGTAAATACCATACAAACAACTGTTGCGACTGCTGGTGAAATTGTTGTTGTTACGAAGATAGATCCTAACTGTTCAACAGATGTTGCTGCTGCACCGTTGAATCCATACCAGCCAAGCCATAAGATAAATACTCCTAATGCTCCAAGTGGAATATTGTGTCCTGGGAATGCATTTACTTTTGTAATATTTCCATCTTTATCTTTTGTGAATTTACCAATACGTGGTCCTAAGAATTTTGCTCCGATCAGTGCGGATAATCCACCAACCATATGAATTGCACAAGATCCTGCGAAATCATGGAATCCCATCTGAGATAACCATCCACCACCCCAGATCCAATGTGCTTCAATTGGATAGATCAATGCAGAGATTACTGCAGAATAAATACAGTAAGATAAGAATTTTGTTCTCTCTGCCATGGCTCCAGATACGATCGTTGCTGTTGTTGCACAGAATACTAAGTTGAATACAAAACTGGACCAGTCAAAATTTGCATAAGATGTAAAAATGTCAAATCCAGGTTTTCCAATCAATCCGATCATATCTTCCCCGAGTAATAAACTGAAACCGATCAGAATAAATACACAAGTACCAATACAGAAGTCCATCAGGTTTTTCATGATAATGTTTCCGGCATTCTTAGCTCTTGTAAATCCGGCTTCAACCATTGCAAATCCGGCCTGCATCCAGAATACCAATGCGGCTCCGATCAGGAACCATACCCCAAAGATCTGGGTATTTACTGCGTTCATAATTTCTTTTGTCATATCTTTGTCCTCCCATTTCGAAAGTTTTTGTTTTTTCATTCAGGAGAAACGCGCGTGTCTTTACTCAATGAATTAATTGATTGAAGCTTTTAGAAATCCTTCTTGATAAAAGAAAAGGCGTTATGAAGAATGATCTGTGTCATCTCATAACGCCTTTGTTATGGTTGGAATTATAAACGCCTTATTTTTATTTGTCAATAATATTTTTAGCATTTTTTATGCAAAGAATGTATCTTTTTTAGCACAATCTTAACTATTTAATTCGTTCTCAAGCATACGGTATCCGACTCCGACTTCTGTAAAAACATACTTTGGAACTGCTGGATTTTTCTCAATCTTGCGGCGGATATTTGCCATATTTACTCGCAAAATCCTATTGTTCGTATCTGCATGAGGTCCCCAGATATCTTTGATGATAGACTCATATGTAATAACCTTTCCTGCATTCTCTGCAAGAAGGGATACCAGTTTATATTCAATCTGTGTAAGACGGATTTCTTCTTCTCCAAGAAAGACTCTTCGCTTATCAAAATCAATCTTTAACTGACCTGCATGATACATTGGTGTCTTCGTCTCTGCTCCCATTGGCTGTCTTCTATGTCTTAGGGCAGTACGGATTCTAGCAAGCAGTTCCTGATTGCCAAATGGTTTGGTAATATAGTCATCTGCTCCGGCATCCAGAGCTTTTACTTTCTCTGATTCTCTGTTCCTTGCAGAAATCACGATGATCGGAGTAACTGCCCATTTTCTGATCTCGGAGATCACATCGATTCCATCCATATCCGGTAGTCCAAGGTCTAATAAGATTACATCCGGACAGTATGATTCCGCACACTGGATCGCCTGATTTCCTGTAGTTGCTATGATTGGTTTGTAGCCATTGGTTTTTAAGATCGCTGATATAAAATTGCCGATGTTTTCTTCATCTTCAGCAATCAATACATTAAATTTTATCTCTGTCATAGTTCCTTTTCCTCCGTCAATTCTTTTTCATCCATTGGCAGACTAAAACTAAACTCTGCTCCATCCTCATAGTTTCTTGCATAGACATCACCTTGATGTGCCATAACGATTGATTTACAGATACTTAATCCGATACCCATGCCCTTACGGCTTTCATGGTCTAATGCACCTGCACAGCCGTCAAACAATTGATCCAAGCGCTCTGGTGCGATACCATTTCCGTGGTCACGGATATAGAATACAACTTTGTTACCTTCTTCTTTGATATCAAGTTCAATAGGTGCATCACTTCCGGAATGTACCCATGCATTTTCCAAAAGGTTCATAATTACCTGCTCGATCAAAGTCGGATCCATTGGAACCATTAAAAAATCTTCTGGAATCTTTACCTTTAATTCACTGTCTGGATATCGCTTCTGATAACGCTGGATTGCTTCTGCTACAACTTCTTCAAGAGGTTCCGGTACTTTCTTTACATGTGGCTGTGTGTCACTTCCATTGCTCTGGATCCTCGTGATACTAAGCAGGTTTTCCACCATGTTTAACAACCAGTTTGCATCTTCTTTGATTCCCATGACAAGCTGATCTTTGGCTTCTTCATCCAGCTGGTCTTTGGCTTCTAAATATGTCGAACTTGCCCCGATCATTCCAGTCAGCGGAGTCCTAAGATCATGTGAGATCGCTCTTAATAAATTTGAGCGCATCTTCTCCTTTTCTTTCTCAATCTGAAGCTCATTGATCTGCTTGTTATATTCATTTAATTTTGCAAGTTCTTTCTCTCTCTTGACAGCTGCTTCTTTCTCTCGGTTTAAGCTTGTTGTTGTCATATTCGTGATGATTGCGATCACTAAAATTCCAAGAAATGTCATCGGATATCCGTCAATCATGAAATTAATCTTAAAGTATGGAAACGTAAATCTCCAATTAATAAAAATAACGCTTAACAGTGAAGAAACAATTCCCCATCCATATCCTTTTGTATATCTTGAGATAAAAAAAGTTGCCAATGTATAAATCATTGGCACATTAATGTTGTGAGCTGTCTGATAGAAAAAAATATGCGCAATGATGGTCGCAATGATCAGGATCGTGATCGAGATCAAAAAATCCTTCTCCCACTGCATCAAACCTTTTTCATTCTGCTCCATGTTTATTCTCCATTCGGCCGGATATTCACATCTATCTTACATTTTGAGACGTGATCAGAGTTCATACTCAGATCATAATCCACTTTAAGGTGCATCTGTTCTTCTTCTTCGATCCAGTCAATATTGCTTGTATTGACCCCCATCAAAAGACTTCCAAATGGTGTATCGTAGTAAGAGAGGTTTTCTTTTCCCTCTTCAAAGACCATATGAGAAGACTGTCCTCCTTTTCTTGTAAGTTCCACGCTCTTTGGCCCGATCTTTATGACATTTTTTACGATCTCGTTGTCTTCAGAAAGTTCATCGTATAAAATATAATGTTTTCCATTTCTCAGGTAATAGGCACCTGTCGTCATCATCTCGATCGGATCATTTGGATCTACATCCATCTGAAGTCCTGAAATATTAATTAATATATCTTTTGTCATCTTATCTTCACTTCCTAATAATTCTCAATATCTACCGGCTGTACCTGATCCACACGGCATGGAAGTACTTTGTCGGCAAATGATAAAAACTGATCCGCCATATCACTGACATAATATTCATACTTCGCAGTATGATCTTCTGATGCCGCCATATCTCTCTGTGCGAGCATCTGCTTTAAAGTCTTCGCAACTTCATAGGCAGGGTTTACAAGTGTGACCTTATCCCCTACAAATCGCTGGATCGGATTGATCAACAATGGATAATGCGTGCATCCAAGGATCAGAGAATCAATATCATACTGCTTAAATTCTCTTAAATATCTGGATACCATATCTTCTGTAATACGGTCATCGATCAGTCCTTCTTCTACTAGCGGAACAAATAATGGACATGCTTTTGTAACGACAGTTACAGATGGATCTAGTTTCCTTAAATATTGGCCATACTGTCCACTCTTGATCGTTGCATTTGTCCCAATGATCCCGATATTCTTATTCTTCGTCGCATTCATTGCTGCGATCGCACCTGGCTGTACCATACCGATGATCGGCACATTATAAAGTTCCTGTAAATCAGCTAAGGCGAGCGCACTCGCTGTATTACAGGCGATGACCACTGCTTTAACACCCTTACTCAACAGAAAATTGACGATCTGTCTGGAATAGCGCACGATCGTATCTTTGGACTTCGTTCCATAAGGTACACGTGCAGTATCCCCAAAATATATCATACTTCTTCCGGGAGCTGGCGCATGATCTCTCTTGCAACAGTGAGCCCGCCAACTCCAGAATCAAACACCCCGATTGGTGCATTCATATCAAATTCCTCCTAACGATATCTTGTCATTGCCTGATCGATCAATGTATCAAGTAACTCAGGAATATCAAGTCCGCATGCTTTCCATAACATTGGATACATACTGATCGATGTGAATCCTGGCAATGTGTTGATCTCGTTAAATACAACTCTTCCTGATTCTTCTAAGAAGAAGTCAACCCTTGATAATCCAAATCCGTCAACAGCTCTAAAGATTGCTTCTGCATCTTCTTTGATCTTGCGTTTAGATTCTTCTGGCATCTCTGGATCAACAACCGTTTTAGACTCTGCATTGTTGTATTTTGCATCAAAATCATAGAATGCCGCTTCTTCGGCCGCAAGGATCTCTCCAACACATGTACTCTTCACCTGTGTTCTGTCACCTAACACCGCACATTCCACTTCTCTTCCGACAATTGTTTCCTCACAAAGGATATTACGGTCATGTTTCACTGCTTCGTATAATGCCGCTTCTAATTCTTTTCTATTCTCTGCTTTGGAAACTCCCTTAGAAGATCCTGCACAAGATGGTTTTACGAAGATCGGATATGGAATTTCCTTTTCCACACGATCCATTGCTTCTTCTAAATGTTCAAAATCGCTTTCTCTGACATGAACAAACTTTGCCTGATCGATTCCAATATGATCGACAATGATCTTTGTGTATACTTTATCCATTGAAACTGCTGATGCCAATACACCACATCCAACATATGGAATTTTAGACAATTCAAACAATCCCTGAACGGTTCCATCTTCACCATTCATCCCATGAAGAACTGGGAAGATCACATCAACTTTCTGAAGTTTATATGTACCTTCTGCAAGGATCACTAAAGAACGAGTTGTTGTATCAGGAGAAATAAATGCTTTCACTTCTCCTTCTCTCCAACTTCCATCTTCGATATCTTTAACACTATCTACTAATAACCATCTTCCTTCTTTTGTGATACCAACTAAGATCACATTATATTTTTCAGTGTCCATGTTCTTGATGACTGTTGTTGCTGACAAACATGAAACATCATGTTCAGAGGAATCTCCTCCAAAGATCACTACTACATTCTTTTTCATTGATTTAAACTCCTTTATCATCATAAAAAGTATTTCATCATTATCATTTGATTATAGCACAAATTTTTCAAAAATAAATCCTTCAAAATAAGGTTCATTCTCTTTATATGCTTTTTTGTCACGAAATGTCCATCCGTAAATTGGAATCTTGTAAAATCTGCGGCAGATCTTGAGTGGAAGACAGTCTTTATATTTATAGTGATAGGCTATAAAATCTGGTTTTGTAATAAAATTTGTCAATAAATTCTTCACAATAAAATAACCGATTTTGCGAGTAAGCGTCCCTTCTTCTTTTTCTTTCAAAAACTGCTCACTTAACTGTCCACGGATCACTTCTGGACGGTTTTTCTTAAACCAATACAGAGCATACGGATGAAAACATTCCATACAATATAATCCTTTATATTGATCTAAAGCTTTTGCAACTTTCTTGCATAATTTACGGTTGCATGTTTCCATTTTTAATTCTACTAATAATGGTACTTTGCCATCAACTTCTCTTAAAACTTCTGCAAATCTTGGAATTCTTTCTCTCGTTCCCATCAAACGATATCTGCATAATTCACGATAAGTAAGATCTGTGATCTTTTTATTTACTCCACATGTTCTCTTAAGATCATAGTCATGGTGAACTACCATTACACCGTCTTTGGTCAGCTGAACATCTAATTCTATCCCATAGCCTGATCCCTTTGCTTTCTTGAAAGCTGCCATGGAATTTTCTGGAATTCCCTCTTCTCCATGGAATCCTCTGTGTGCATAGTATTTTACATTTAGCACAGGATGTTTTCTTTTCTTTCCCGGATCGATCATCTTGATGTATGCAAAGATTAAGACTGGTATCCATAACAAGATCATTTCGCATCCCTCTTTTCTTCTGCCATCCGCGTTAATGTTTCACATTCATTTAACTGTGGATCTTCTAATACCTGATCTAATAGCCAAGATAAAATTTGACCGATTTCTTTTCCCTGTGGAACTCCCATATCCATCAAGTCTTTTCCATTGATCTTTAATTCTTTGATGGAAAGGCAGTTTTTCTCTTCGATGATTTCTTCGAATAATTTCTTTGTTTCTTGTAATACTTGTTCTTTCTTATCTCTCTGATAATCACTTTGTGCACTGATATCTGCTTTCTGAACCTCCATCAGTCTTGTAAACAATTCTGGGGTTAACTGGCTGACCCATCGTCTGACTGTTTTCTTATTGACTTCTTCTATTGAAGCAAATCTTCGGTCATGCCATCTGACAAGAGTTGTTACCTGCTTGATCGTCTGGTTGTCAAACTTTAATCTTCGGAGAATCTTCCTTGCCATCTCTTCTCCGATCACTGGATGCATTTTAAAATGATCTTTATCTGGACCTTCAACTCTCGCTGTTGGTTTTCCCACATCATGAAGCAACATTGTCCACCGGTAAATATGTTCTGCTTCGATCTGTTTCATTGCTTCGATCGTATGGATTCCGACATTATATTTGTGATGCGGATTATTCTGCGGTGTTTCCATCATAATATCAAACTCTGGGAAAATGATCTTCGTCACACCTAGTTTATATGCATTGACCAATACTTCTGGATGTGCCGATGTGATCAGTTTCTCAAGTTCTACCTGAATTCGCTCAGCACTGATATCTTTTAGGAATTTTGCCTGGTTTTTAATTGCTTCTTCGGTTTCTTCTTCGATCTGAAATCCTAATTGAGCCTGAAATCTTAGGGCTCTTAAAATTCTCAATGCATCTTCATCAAATCGTTTCTTTGCTTCCCCGACACAGCGGATCGTTTGATTCTTAAGGTCTGTCATACCATCATACATGTCAATGATCCCCTCATTGTCATTATATGCCATCGCATTGATCGTGAAATCTCTTCGTAACAGATCTTCTCTTAATGACTTTGTAAAATGCACTTCATTGGGACGTCTGTGATCTTCGTATTTGCCATCGACACGATAGGTTGTTACTTCGTATGGTTCATGATTCATAAGAACCGTAACTGTTCCATGTTCGATTCCTGTATCTACCGTATGATCGAAGATTTCTTTAACTTCCTGAGGTGAAGCTGATGTTGTGATATCCCAGTCACCCGGAGTTCTTCCTAGTATGGAATCTCTGACGCAGCCCCAACGATATATGCCTCAAATCCATGTTGTACTAATGTCTGTATTACCTTTGCTGCCTGTGCGGGCATCTTGATCTTCATCCTATCACCTCTCCTTTTCTTTGTTCTTATATCTGCTTCTCATATTTATTTACTATTCTTACAAATGTATCTCGCAAACGGAAGAATTGCCGGAAATGTATCTTCATAATCCCCGGCAATTGTTATCATTATACTCTTAGTAAGCTTTTCCAAAGTAAACCATCTTCTTCGCAGGTTTTCCACAGTGAACACATACGTCACTTAAATGTTCCTGCTCAAATGGCATACATCTTGTTGTAGCTGTTGTCTCGTCTTTGATCGCTTCTTCACATTCTGTTTCTCCACACCACATTGCTTTTACGAAACCATCCTGTTTCTCGATGTGGGCTTTGAATTCATCCCAGTTTCTAGCCTCTACTGTATGTTCTTCCAGATGTTTCTTTGCTCTCTCAAGCATATCGTTCTGCATCTGTTCTAATACTTCACCAAGTTTTGTCTCGATCTCATCTAAAGATACAATGATCTTCTCTCTTGTATCACGACGAACGATCACCGCCTGATTCTTCTCGATATCTTTTGGTCCGATCTCGATTCTTGTAGGAATTCCGCGTACTTCCTGTTCACTGAATTTCCATCCTGGGCTCTTATCAGAATCATCAACTTTTACTTTGTAAGAAGAAGCAAGTCTCTTTCTGATCTCTTCTGCTTTATCAAGCACTCCTTCTTTCTTCTGCATGATCGGTACGATCATTGTCTGTACTGGTGCGATTCTTGGTGGTAGTACAAGACCTGAATCATCTCCGTGAACCATGATGATCGCTCCGATGATACGTGTAGACATTCCCCATGATGTCTGATGTACATACTGAAGTTTATTATCTTTATCTGTATACTGAATATCAAATGCTTTCGCAAATCCATCACCAAAGTTATGGCTTGTTCCAGACTGTAATGCTTTTCCATCGTGCATTAATGCTTCAATCGTATATGTGGAATGTGCACCTGCGAATTTCTCTTTCTCTGTCTTCTGTCCTTTTACAACTGGAATTGCCAGATACTGCTCACAGAAATCTGCATACATATTTAACATCTGTACCGTTCTTGCTTCAGCTTCTTCTTCTGTCGCATGTGCTGTATGTCCTTCCTGCCAGAAGAACTCTGAAGTTCTTAAAAATGGTCTTGTTGTCTTTTCCCAACGTACAACAGATACCCACTGATTATATAATTTAGGTAAATCTCTGTGAGACTGGATGATCTTTGAATAGAAATCACAGAATAATGTCTCAGATGTAGGTCTTACACAAAGACGTTCCTGTAATTCTTTATCTCCACCATGAGTTACCCATGCAACTTCTGGTGCAAATCCTTCAACATGGTCTTCTTCTTTCTTTAAAAGGCTTTCTGGAATAAACATTGGCATTGCAACATTCTCCACACCTGTTTCTTTAAATTTGGCGTCTAAAACTTTCTGGATATTCTCCCAGATCGCATATCCATTCGGACGTAAGATCATACATCCACGAACGCTTGAATAATCTGCTAATTCTGCTTTCTTAACAACATCTGTATACCACTGTGCAAAATCATCTTCCATCGCAGTGATCGCTTCTACTAATTTCTTATCTTTTGCCATTGCAAAATGTCTCCTTTTCTATGGTTATATACACAGTTTTTGTGTACAATGATACTAAGAATAATATTACTGTAAAATGTCGGATTTTTCAAGGGGTGACGTTTTATTTAACTACACAAAAAGGAGTTTTTTATGGCAAATGAAAACAAGATGGGGTATCTTCCCATCAAAAAGCTGATATTGCAGATGTCCCTTCCTCCGATGTGCTCCATGTTTCTGCAATATTCTTACAACCTTGTTGACAGCATGTTCGTGGCTAATATCAATGAAAATGCACTTGCGGCAGTTTCTCTTTCCTTCCCGATCACAACCCTTATGATCTCCCTGTCCATCTGGATTGGGGTCGGTATCAACGTTTTGATCGCAGGTTATCTTGGAGAGAAAGAGCAAGACCTTGCTGACTGTGCAACAACACTTGGATTGCTGGTAGCCTTGATCGTCGGTATCTGTATCAATATCCTTGCACTATTGATCATGAAACCGTACTTTTCAGCATTCACAAACAATCCAGCTATTTTTGACTATGCGATGCAGTATATGTCCGTCTGTACTTTTATGCAGGTTCCAAACATGGTACATATCGCCATCCAAAAGGTCTTTCAGGGTACTGGAAATATGATCACTCCTATGTGGTTTCAGATCGCAGGAGTTATCTTTAACTTTGTTTTCGATCCATTACTGATCTTTGGAATCGGACCATTCCCTAAGATGGGAATCCGTGGTGCTGCACTGGCTACTGTCCTTGGATATGCTTTATCTATGGTGATTGCTTTTCTTTTGCTTATTTTTACAAAACAGAAAGTTCGTATCAAGATCAAAGGATTCCATGTTGATTCTCATATGTTAAAGAATCTGTTTTCCTATGGATTTCCTTCATTTGTTATGAATGCTCTTGGATCTTTTATGCTGACATTTACCAATCTGTTTTTAACAGCTTATTCAGATACTGTTGTTGCCTTTTTTGGCGCCTATTTCAAAGTACAACAGATGATCTTCATGACAGTAAATGGCTTGATTCAAGATGTTTGCCTGTCATGAGATTCAACTACAGTGCCAAACATCCAGAACGTTTAAAAGAAGCTTTTCATTTTGGCACACAGGCAGCAACTGTTATGATGATCGGTGGAACATGCCTGCTTCTGTTTTTACCAAAACAGATCTTGTTCCTGTTTGCAGCTTCTGAATCAATGATCAAAATCGGAGTTCCAGCCATGCGGATCCTGTCAATCGGTTTAGTTTTCTGTGGATTTTCTATTATGATCGCTACTTATCAGCAGGCAATTGAGAAGATCCGGTCTAGTATGTTGATCCACATCTTACGACAGGGAATTTTTATTGGTGCCTTTGATGTGGCTGTTTAATCATATGTTTGGGATAAATGGGATTTGGATCTCATTTCCAGTAACAGAAATTTTAGTGTTTATTGTGGCTGTTTTATTACAAACTGTTATTTCAAAACCACAATAAAAATTATTATTTCTTGTATTGAAAAAACTCACTCCTGTGAAAATAAAAAAGGTAGCAGATTCCTTTTCCGACGAAATTGGAATCTGCTACCTTACATTTTATACTTTATACTCTATCGCATTTTTAAATATTACAGTAAAGATTTATACAATCCAATAATATCCTCAACACTTGCATCCTTAGGGTTTCCAGGTGCACATGCATCTGCATAAGCAGATTCTGCTAAGAACTGGATATCTTCTTCTTTCACGATTTCTTTTAAGTCTGCTGGTATTCCGACATCTGCTGATAATTTTTTTACCGCATCAACGGCTGCTTTTCTGTATTCTTCCTGTGTCATATCTTCGACACCTTCTACACCCATTGCTTTTGCGATATATTTGTATTTATCTCCTGTTGCATCTGCATTGTATTCCATAACTGTTGGAAGTAAGATCGCATTCGCTACTCCATGAGGTGTATCATAAACTGCACCTAATGCATGAGCCATAGAATGTACGATTCCAAGTCCTACATTTGAGAATCCCATTCCTGCAATGTACTGTCCCATTGCCATTCCTTCTCTTCCTTCTGGTGTATTCTCAACAGCTCCTCTTAAGCTGTCAGAGATCAGTTCAATGGCTTTGATATGGAACATATCTGTCATTTCCCAAGCTGCTTTTGTTGTGTATCCTTCGATGGCATGTGTTAATGCATCCATACCTGTTGCTGCTGTTAATCCTTTTGGCATAGAAGACATCATTTCTGGGTCGATCACTGCGATCACTGGAATATCATGAGGGTCTACGCATACGAATTTACGTTTCTTTTCAACGTCTGTGATAACGTAGTTGATCGTTACTTCTGCAGCTGTTCCGGCTGTTGTTGGAACTGCGATGATTGGTACGCAAGGTTTCTTAGTATCTGCAACTCCCTCTAAGCTTCTCACATCTTCAAATTCCGGGTTGTTGATGATGATTCCAACAGCTTTTGCTGTATCCATAGAAGATCCACCACCAATAGCGATCAGGTAATCAGCTCCTGCTGCCTTAAATGCTGCAACTCCTGTCTGTACGTTTTCGATCGTTGGATTTGGTTTGATCTGTGAATATACTTCATATGCAAGTCCTGCATTATCTAATACATCTGTTACCTTCTTTGTAACTCCAAATTTTACAAGATCTGGGTCAGAACAAACAAATGCTTTTTTGAATCCACGTTTTGTTACTTCTGTTGCGATCTCCTGAATTGCTCCTGCTCCGTGATAAGATGTTTCATTTAATACGATACGATTTACCATTTTATACACTCCTTTTATATTGACATTTTTTTAACTATCTTCAGTATAAAATTGTTTTTTCACAAATACAAGTTACACATTTGGCAAAATGTAAAAAATGTTACACTTCATCAAAAGTGTAACATTTTGTTATCTTTATATATCTTTGAACAGATCATATAGCTTTGGAGGCATCGCATCAATCAGCTGATCTGCGAGCTGTTCCGGCGACATCTTCATTCCTGTTGTCGCCCATTCTACAGTCATGGCAATTGAACCTCGGCAATACATTCTCAATAAGAATTCCAATTCTTCTGGAATTTTATCAACTCCCTGTTTGTGAATGATATCACAATAGAATTGATAAATGCACTGATAATCATACTCCATCAGACAGTTCTGACTCTCGCTCGAAAAAGCTGCTGCGAAAAATTGTCCTTCACCTTTGATGAATTCAAATTTCTTGAGCAACCCTTCTCTTAATGTCAGACTGATACCCATCTGTTTAAACGACATCTGAGCCAATACATCAAAATACCAGTTGATCAGATCATATTTATCCTTAAAATGCCGGTAAAAGGTTGGACGAGTTACATCGCACTGATCTACGATCTGTTTCACTGTAATCTTATCTACTGGCGTATGCACCAACAACTCTTTCATTGCATTTGCTAATTTATATTTCATTTTCTCTGATACGTCCATCTCGTCCCACCTTCTTTCATATATGGTTTTATTGTACCTTATTTGACACAATTTATAAAGGCAAAAAAGGATGTTATCTGCTTTTGTCTCCAAATAACAACCTTTTTATCTATTATCAAGAAGTTTCATGTTTAATAAGAGGCATTTCCTCTTTGACCACAAAGTGCTTCGAATTCTTTTAATTTGCTTTTTGCCTGCTGGGAGACATTTCTTGGAACCTGAATCTGAACAACTGCGTATTGATCTCCCTTCTGAGATGGATTCTTCATAAGCGGCATTCCTTTTCCACGCAGTCTGATCTTAGATCCTGACTGAGTTCCTTCTTTGATCTTACAGATAACATTTCCATATAATGTCTTGATCACTGCTTCACCTCCACAAACGGCTGTGCTAAATGGAACATTGATCGTTGTATACACATCATTTCCTTTTCGCTCAAATCCTTGTTTCTCACCGACTGTTACTTTCAGGAATAAATCACCTGCTTCACCGCCTCCGATTCCTGGATTTCCTTTTCCTCTTAAGCGGACACTTTTTCCTGTATCAATTCCGGCTGGTATATGAACCTGTAATGACTGCATCGCACCATTTTGATCTTGCAAATGAATGACTTTATCGCAGCCCGTAACCGCTTCATCAAAACTAATAGAGATATCTGCGTGTGCGTCGGAACCTTTCTGTCTGAAGGATCCACTTCCGAATCCACCACCTCCAAATCCATCAGAAGAGCCAAAACCTCCTTGATGGAAACTGCTTCGATGGAATCCTTTGTTGTTTCGTCCGCCACCGAACATACTTCCAAAGATGTCACCAAAGATATCATCGCCATCTCCACCTTCAAAGTGGAATTCCTGATATCCTCCATGAGCACCACCATAGTTTTGGTAATTCTTATAGAACTCAGATTCTGCTCCGGTTCCGTCAAAGGCAGCATGACCATATTGATCATATAATTTTCTCTTCTCTGGATCACTTAATATATTATAAGCATCGGTCGCTTCTTTGAATTTCTGTTCTGCTGTTTTATCTCCAGGATTCATATCTGGATGATATTTCTTTGCCAGTTTCCGATATGCTTTCTTGATCGTTTTTTCATCTGCAGTTTTACTGATTCCAAGAACTTCATATAAATCACGTTTTGCTGCCATTTCGTTTCACCTTCTTTCCTTTCATTCTCAATAGATAGAAAGATTCCCCGGGAATCTGATCATCCCGGGGAAAGTTCTTTTATCCTTCAATCGTAACGAATTTCTTTTCTTCTACTTTCTTCTCCGGAGCTTTCTTCGGAATATCCAGCATCAGAATACCATTCTCGTATTTACCGTGGATATCTTTCTCTGTGATATTTTTGCCAACATAGAAGCTTCTGCTCATGTTTCCTGCGTAACGTTCACGGCGGATATATTTACCTTCTTTATCTTTCTCATCTTTATCTAATCCTTTTGCTGCACTGATCGTTAAATATCCGTCTTTCAGTTCAGCTGTAATCTCATCTTTCTTAAATCCTGGAAGGTCGATCGCTACTTCGTAGTTTCCGTCTTTTTCCTTCACATCAGTCTTCATTAAGTTCTTTGCGTGTTTACCATACAGTTCTTTATCAATATCTGGGAAAGAAAAATCCATCCAGTCGTCGTTAAATAAGTTTCCTCCAAAAATACTAGGCATCATCATCATAAGTCATCTCTCCTTTTTCTTTATAATAATGTTTGGGCGTGTCAGGGTAATTCCTGACACTTGCCTTTTATGTGAAGCATATTGAGAAGTTCTCAATATGACTTGTTGTATCTTATGGAGCCTTCGGTTCTTTGGCTTCTCTCTTAAGCCCTTCCCTCTTGCTCTAGTTGTACTATAACACCTATTATTAGCACTGTCAAGTGGTGAGTGCTAATTTTTTTGAAAATTTTTTAAGCCATAATATTTTCGCATTTGACAATCATTTTTCTATGTTATTGGATTTGACTGTACGATGGTTCTTGTATCAGCGGTTACTTGTCTTGCTGTTTTACATAACCTTGGAAGTGTTGGTATCGGTACGATCATTGCTGCTGTTTTGGCTGGTACTGTTGTTGGTATCATCACAAAGGCATTTGGAAAACAGCGTGATAAGATTCTTGGAAAGACAGATGAAGATTTAAGATGCAAAGAAAGGCACACAAACATTGATTATTATGTTTGTATGCCTTTCTTTATTGTATCCCCAAAATTAAATTGCTCTCAATTTTCGGGAATAAATTGTTCTATCTCAGAAAACATTTCATTATCCCAAATCAGCCATCTTTTAAATGCAGCAAACGCCGCACTATCTCTAAGCTCTTTTTTCAGAAGATATCCTATATCTTCTTTCTCTTCCTTGTCTTCTGTCTCCTGGTATTCTCTAACATACTTCTTTAAAATTTGAAAGATTTTGTTCGTAATGTTTTTCTTATGATCTGTGCTTCTATCTTCTTTTGAGGTGTTGTTCCATAGTATGCAGCTTCTAATAAAGCAATTGTATTCTTTACATCTTCTCGTTCTTCCCCAACGGATGTAAATTCTAATTTTTCATCCGTTCCAAAATAACCCCTTTTACGAAATGCTATCATTTTTTCTACTGGTTCTTTTGTACAATCTAGAATTGGTTCATACTTATCTGATTTGATATTATTACAGTGTGCACAGCTCCAAAATAAGTTTTTCCAATCATATTTTAAAGTTTTATCTCCACGGTGTGGAACCAGATGTTCAATCTGATAAGAAGTTACTGCTTTATTTTCGCAAATATAACATTTTCCATGAAATATTTCTTTTAATGCCTGATTTACACTTTCAATATTATAGGAACTTTCATTTTCACTGGCTTTTTGCAAATCTGCAATCGCCTGTTTTGTTTTCTCTGTTTCCTTTCTTTCAATTTTAATCATTGGCTTTTCTTCTCCGTTCAATATCCTCAAATCTTTCCTTGGCAACCCCTGAAAGTTCTGTAGATATATTCTTAAACTTTATTCTTATTTCCGCTCGTTCGGCACGTTCATCTTCTGTCAAATCATTTCTAAGACAAAGTTCTTCATATCGATTCAGGCTGTTTTTTAATTCATCTGAATAAGCATCTGCCTCAAAATATCCCTCTGCAAGATCATCAGACGAAAATCCTGATAAATTATCTAACTCTACCTGTCGTTCAAGATCATATGCCTTTGCATTTGAGATTGAATTCAAAATATATGGGGAGTGTGTTGTCACAATAAATTGAATTCTAGGGAAAAATTTTGTTAAAAATGGAAAGATTTTTTTCTGTAATTCAATATGCAAATGTGTTTCCAATTCATCAATCAGTACAATCCCCTGATAATCATATTCGCTGATTTTATCTTCTAACAGCCAATTTTTATCCATTCTTAAAATCAGATCAGATACTATATAGATCACGGATGAATATCCATCTGATAATTCATTAAAACTGAATGGTTCTCGTCCATTTTGCCGGATTTTAAAATCATATTTCTTGTAATCATATTCTATATGGATTGATTCTTCATCTAACAAAATCTGCAATGCTGAATCAAATCGGTCAAACCATTGCTGAATTTTATCTGCTGTCGTTTGATCGCCTTCATTTCTTGCGTATGCCTGCTGGGTTTTTAGATGGACCATGTATTTTAGCAAAATATTACCTGCAGATTTATCAATGCCATACGTATTTTCTAGCGTAATATTCTCTACACCATTAGGACGCATAAATTGTGCTTTTCTTTCAGATGGAAAATATGCTGTTATAAATTTGCCTTGATCATACAACATCTCTAGTCCATCATACTGGTTTAAGTTTACCTGAACACCATCACTATATCTCTGTAAATATCCTGTCCACAGTTTAACATCTTGATCTATTTTGTATTTCTCATTCTCGCTAGATGCAGACAAAGCTTGTTTTTTAGCTTCTCTTATCCACATAGGATATTCTTCAAAAATTTGACTCAATCGTTCATCATTAATCGCTTTCAAAAATTTTTCTATCTTCAGCAACAACGAAGTTTTTCCTGAACCATTCTTCCCTGTCAGGAGAAGATTCTGCCGTTTATCAGAACTTAATTCTATTTTTATATTTGACAAATGATATAATTTGTCTATATTAATTTCTCTAATAAAATATTCCTGCACTTTAAATCCTCCGATTTTTAAGCTTTTATATGTCACTTATTATTATACACTATTTTTCTACAAATTTTACCTCACATTCATAATCTTCCAATAATCGGCAACAACCGATTCATATCAATCGGTTTCGTTGCATCATACCCATTCATCACCAGCATCTGGATATCCATCAAGATCATATCATAGTAATCATTTGATGCTTTCTCTAACATCTCAACGCAGATCACTCCATTTTCTGCATGCTCGATCTCAAGACTTTCTTCGCTGAGAAGTTCCATCGCAATCTCTGCGTATAATTCATTATCTTCTGCTAATAAAATTCGTTTCCCACAAAGATTTTCCTTATCTATCTGTTCTTCCGCTCGTTTCGGCATTGCTTCTTCTTTCTGGGCAATTCTGCATGGAATCCTTACGGTAAATGTCGTTCCTTCGCCCAGCTTACTATCTACTGCGATCGAACCACTCATCATATCAACCAGTTTTTTCACGATTCCCATACCAAGTCCACTTCCATCGATGCCGCTGATTGTTCTCAATCCTTGCCAGTTCCAGAATATTATCAATGATCGATAACATATTCTGTCCCATCTGGATCTTTGATCGGATAACATGCCGTAAAAATATGTCCCCATGTTGTATCTATGATCTTCTGGGAATATATCGTTTTCCCTGAAAGTGCCTGATTAATATATGGAATCATCTCTTTTTCAATGGATGTCCCAGGGTATGCGAAATCAGATGCGCCCAGATCAAGCCCATCTACCAAATAGATCAGATTTCCATCTTTATTCCGTTTTGCTGTATACAAATATCTTGTAGAATTTAAACTTCGTAATTGATTCAGATTCTTTTGTAATTTCTGATACCGATCCGTTTTCATATCAGATTTCGCGTTTATATTCTCAAAATCTTCTTTGGTCAATTTATCTGTTATAACTTTATGGATCGCATCTGAACAATCACTGTCTCTTTGTACTTCTGCTTTTAATGTACTCTCGCTGTAATTCTTCTGTAAGATTAATGTATACACGGCGATTAATAGCACAGATATCAGAAATAAAATTGCAAATTTCCCTAAATATTTATGATTCTCATTTTGTGGATTATCTCCCATAATAACCTCCACGAAAAAGCAGTTCCCCAACCGTTTTTCGTTCTTATTTGATCTTTATTTACACCCTTTTTTATTATACCTTAGGATGTAAATAACCGTCAATCGAGGGATCGGTTTCAGAGATATTTTTTCATGTATTTTTATCCATTTTTTCGCATTATCCCTGACAATATTCCACAAATTTCTCCATTTCTTTTGTCATATATTTATTTGCATGATAAAACACTTGTCGATACATTGTAATATCAATATCTTTCACATCTAATTTTGCGATCTTTCCTTCTTCAATATCCTTTTCTACAACAAATAATGGGAGATAAGAAAGCCCTTTTCCTGTCTTTAGCATCTTCTTGATAAACGCGGTATCACTGCATTCAAGTACTGGCGATAATGTCTGTTTATGCAGAGCTAATTCCTGTTCTAATGCCTGTCTGTAGTTTGCATTTCGTTCTGTTAGATAAAACGGTGCATTTAAGATTTCCTCAACCTCTATATTCTTTTTCCCTGCTAACTTATAATTTGGTGCAGACACAAAGATCACAGGCTCCGCTTTTTCCATGACTTTCACCCAGTTTTTATTCCATCTTGGTGTGTCCAGAATATAAATGACATCGAGTTCATTGTGTTCCATCTTCTGGATCAGGCGTTCTGGAGAACCAATCGTGATCTGAATTCTAACCTGTGGATGTTCTTTCCGAAACCGCTGTACGATTTCCTGCAATTTGACAGTGCAGAGTGATTCAATCGTTCCGATATGTAATGGATTTTTTAACTCTGCAGTATCATTCATTGCATCTTTTGCCTTGTGCATTTCATCAATGATCTTATTTGCATGTATTAAAAATTCTTTTCCTTTCGGTGTGAGTATCACTTTTTTTTCCTGTACGGTCAAATAACCGCACTCCTAATTCTGTCTCTAACTGACGGATCTGTACTGTTACAGCAGATTGCGAATAACCTAGTAATTCTGCGGTTTTCGAGAAGTTCTTCACTTGTGCTATCTGCATAAATGTCTGTATCTGACGGAATTCCATTTTTTCTCCTTTGTACTATTATGAATAATTTTCAATGTTATCATTAAATCTATGAATTTGATTCATCTATACGTGGATGATACAATACAAACATAAAGACGTCAAACATTTTTTGTGCACATTAAACAAACTACGATGATATGTGATTAAGCTTTTAGAGGAGTAATTAAAAATGGAAAAGAAAAAATTTAAACTTGGTCTGGTACCAAAACTTATCATTGCCATCATTATTGGTATCCTGTTTGGACAGTTCCTTCCAACTGGATTCTGCCGCTTTGTTGTAACACTGTCTGGATTCTTCAGTACCTACTTAAAATTCATCATTCCACTGATGATCCTTGCTTATGTAACCATGGGAATCGCTGATCTGTCACAAGGTGCTGGACAGCTGCTTTTAATTACCGTTGCTCTTGCTTACGGTTCAACTTTACTTGCTGGTACAGCTTCCTACCTTGTATCATCCAATCTGTTCCCACACTTTATGACTTCTGGGGCATTAGATCAGATTGCTGCGACTGCTGATGCGTCACTGAAACCTTATTTTCACTGACGATCACACCGCTGTTTGATACATTATCTGCTGTTGTTCTTGCTTTCGTTTTAGGATTATGCTTATCCACAATGAAAGGTAAAGAGATTGGAAACAGCCTTTACAACGGAATGAGCGATTTCTCAACGATCATCGATAAAGTCCTTCACAAAACGATCATTCCTTTATTGCCATTGTATATCTGTGGTACATTTACTGATATGACGAAATCAGGGAAAACATTTGCAATCCTTGGAATCTTATGGAAAGTATTCCTTGTAGTGATCATCATGCACTTTGTATGTATCACGATCCAGTTTATAATTGCAGGTTCTGTCAGCAAAAAGAATCCTTTCTCTCTTATTAAAAATCAGGTTCCTGGTTATACTACAGCTTTAGGAACTCAGTCTTCTGCTGCTACAATTCCTGTCAATCTGGAATGTGCAAAGAATGACGGTGTCAGTGCTCAGATCCGTAACTTTGTAGTGCCTCTTTGTGCCAATATCCACATGGCAGGTTCTATGATCACGATCACAGCATGTGCAACTGCTGTATGTTTGATGAATCAGTTACCGATCAGCCTTGCAACTGTTATTCCATTTATTATGACACTTGGTGTTGCAATGGTCGCTTCTCCTGGAGCTCCAGGTGGATCTATCATGACTGCATTACCTTTCCTTTACATGGTATTTGGTACAACAGCAGGAGATACAAACGGACCAATCTGTGCTTTAATGGTTGCACTTTATATCACACAGGATTCTTTCGGAACTGCATGTAACATTTCCGGAGATAATGCGATTGGAATCGTTGTAGATTCTATTTACAAGAAATTTATTTTAAAAGAAGATACAGTGGAGGCTTAATTTATGTCTTTTATCAGTGCATTTGATGTTATGGGACCAAATATGATCGGTCCTTCAAGCTCCCACACAGCTGGGGCTGCAAGGATTGCATTTCTCGCAAGAAAAATGTTAAATAGTACACTGAAAAAAGTTCAGTTTACACTCTATGGATCTTTGCAAAAACCTATCATGGACACGGAACGGATCGTGCCTTATTAGGTGGGATCATGGGATTTGGAACCGACGATATGAGAATCCGCGATTCTTTCGAGATTGCAAAAGACATTGGACTTGATTTCTCTTTTGTACCAAATGAAATAGAAACTGATATCCATCCAAATACAGTGGATATCTTAATGACAAATGAAAACGGAGATCGCATCTTGATCCGTGGGGAATCTTTAGGCGGTGGAAAAGCCAGAATTTGCCGTATCAATGATGTAGAAGTTGATTTTACTGGGGAATACAGTACCTTGATCGTGATCCAGAAAGATAAACCTGGCGTTGTTACTTATATCACAAAATGTCTGAGTGATCAGGATGTTAATATCGCTTTTATGCGTCTTTTCAGAGAATCTAAAGGAAATACAGCTTATTCTATCGTTGAATCCGATGGTCTTCTTCCTGAAAACATCGCAGAGGAGATTAGGAAAAGCCCAAATGTCTCAGATGTTATGATCATTCAGCTGTAGAAAGGAGACTGAAATATTATGGATTTTAAAAACGCAAATGAATTGCTTAATTTATGTAAAAAACATGATCTTCCAATCTCCGAAGTGATGAGACAGCGTGAGATCGTAGAAGGGGAAAAAGAAGCTGATACGGTTCATGATGCAATGGCAAGAGTTCTTGAGATCATGAAAAATGCTGCTTTTACTCCGATCAAAGAACCGGTTCGTTCCATGGGTGGACTGATCGGTGGCGAGGCAAAGAAGATCGCTTCCCGGTATCATTCTGGAATTGGAATCTGTGGTGATCTGTTAGAAAAAAGTATGATTTATGCGATGGCGACTCTTGAGACGAATGCATCCATGGGTTGATCGTAGCATCCCCAACCGCAGGGTCTGCCGGAATCGTTCCTGGACTTTTACTTGGGCTTCAGGAAGTTCATAAATTAGATGATGAACAGATCATTCAGGCACTGTTTAATGCCAGTGCGATCGGATATCTTGCTATGAGAAATGCAACGGTTGCAGGTGCTGTCGGCGGATGTCAGGCGGAAGTCGGTGTTGCTTCTGCGATGCTGCTTCTGCCATTGTCGAACTGCTTGGCGGTGATCCAGAACAATGTCTTGGAGCTGCCTCTACCGTTTTAATGAATATGTTAGGTCTTGTTTGTGACCCCGTTGGCGTTGGTGGAATATCCATGCCAGAACCGTAATGCCGCAGGTGTTGCAAATGCAATCATCGCAGCTGAGATTTCTTTATCTGGAATCCATCAGCTCATCCCGTTTGACGAAATGTTAAACGCAATGTATATCGTTGGTAAACGACTGCCAGCTGAACTAAGAGAAACCGCCCAGGGAGGCTGCGCTGCAACTCCTTCTGCATGTGCTGCATGCGGAGGTTGTGCGTAAAAATTCCTTCAGAACACATTTTTAAATAGTAGGTAATAAATCAATCTCTTTTTTGCCTCTTTTGGGCGTTTTCATATATTGGGATCTAAAAGAGTGTCTGCATCACTTAATGATGCAGACACTCTTTATTAACTATATCTTAAGCATCCGATATCCAATACCTATATGTGTCTGTATATACTGCATGCCATCTTTATCTGGCTGTAATTTCTTCCGTAATGTTGCCATAAACACTCTAAGTGATGCAACATCATTTTCCAGTGAACTGCCCCAGATCTGTTGCGTAATATAAGTGTGAGTCAATACTTTTCCAACATTATGAGACAGCAAACATAATAATTTATATTCGATTGGTGTTAAATGCAGTTCTTTATCTTTTAAATATGTAGATCCTGCTGTATAGTCGATCTTTAACTCTCCATTTACAAAGACTGCTTGTTCTTGTTCCTCGCCTGACTGGATCAATGCTAATCGGCGCTGTGTAACCCTGATCCTTGCAAGCAATTCATCAACTGAAAATGGTTTTGTAATATAATCATCTGCTCCTGCATCCAGTGCTTCTATTTTATCTACATCTTCACTTCTTGCACTGATAACGATAATTGGTACGTTAGACCATGTTCTTACTTTTTTGATCACATCCACACCTTCCATATCAGGCAATCCAAGATCTAATAAAATGATCTCTGGTTTATGAGAAGATGCCTCTAAAATAGCTGAACTTCCATTCTCTGCTGTAATATATTTATAATCATGTGTTTTTAATGTTGTCACGATCAGATTACGGATCGGCCGGTCATCCTCCACGACTAAAATTAATGCTTTATTCATTTAATGTAACCTCACTTAATGGCAGTGTAAAAGAAAAAATACAACCATGTGGTATATTGTCCTCCAACACCAGTTTCCCGTTATGCACCTCTATGATCGAACGGCAAAGTGCCAAACCTAAACCAAGACTTCGATGGCTGTCTGCAATCGTATTTTTCCCTGTATAAAACATTTCAAATATATGCGGCTTCATTTCATCACAAATTCCAGGGCCGTTATCTTCTACTTGAATCTTTGCTTTTCCATTTTCATTCATGGCACAAATGCGGATTGTAGATCCTTTCGGTGTATATTTAATTGCATTATCGACCAGATTGATCAACACTTGCAGGATCAGCCGCACATCCATATGTGCAAGTATCAATTCATCGCATTCTGTAACGATCTGATACTCTTCATGTTTCCTGCTGATATGCCGTAATGATTCCGCGATCACCTCATCTAATAATTGATCTGTAAATTTCAGTTTTAATCTTCCATCATTTAATCTTGTGATCGATAATAAATTTTCAACGATATTGATCAGCCATTCTGAATCATCATAAATATCTGTATAAATCTGATGTTTTGTTATATCATCAAGACGTTCTCCACTATTTAACAGCATGTCTGCATTCCCAGAAATGGAACAAAGTGGTGTCCTTAGATCATGTGAGATCGCACGAAGCAGATCTGCTCTTAACTGTTCATTTTTGGCAAGAACGGAGATTTTTTCTTTCTCCATGATATTCTTTTTATTTTCCATGGCAAGTGCACATTCATTGATCACAGAAAGTAAGATACTATATTCGAAGGAATCTAATGTATATTCGTCAACTGGTATTGCGATCACACCATACACATTATCCTCAATACAAATGGCAAGGTATAGACACTGTGCATCTTTAAAACGTTCGGTCGTTGCTCCAGCACGCTGCTTGTTTTCATACACCCATTTTGCGATCTCCTGCTCCCTGCTTGTCAATAAATCTTCTGTCTGTTCTTTCTTTTTATTCGAAAATATATATGGTGCTGACAATTCATCGTCTTCCACAACATATGCTACAATACTGCGGTCTAATAATTTGATAAGCTGTGTACATGTAATACTTAAAATACCCGTATCGTTTTTTGCTTTTTGAAGTAACCGGTCTGTGTCAAATAAAATCTGTGTACGAAATGCAGATTGTGCTGAAAGCCTTGCATGTGTTTTTAATTTTGCTGCAAGTGTTCCAGTAATGACAGAAGATATTAACATGATCACAAAAGTTACCGGATATCCAACTGCATACGTCTGAAATGACATTCTTGGTTCCGTAAGGAAAAAGCAGAACAAAAATACACTTAAGACAGAACCTCCAATGCTGTATAAATATCCATCTGTAAGGATTGACGTTAATAAAACACCCAAAATATAAATTGTAACGATGTTTGTATCTGTAAATTGAAGTTTCTGGATGAATAGACCGATCAACGTACAAACTGCAAATATAAATAATGTCAATAAACTGTCTTTCATCGTAGGCTTTCCTACATAGACCGCTCCATGCGGTTTTCGATAATTATCTAAGTTCATCGCATCTGGAATAATGTGGATATCAATATCCGGAACAGCCTCGATCAACTTCTCTGTTAATGTCTGTTTGCTAAAAAAGTGATTTCTCTTTGCACTGCTTTGTCCGATCACGATTTTGTGACATTTGATAAATGTGCATATTCCGCGATCTGTACCGGAACATTTTCCCCATGTGTCATTACGATTTCCGCACCAGATTCCTTTGCAAATTGTACATGAGCTTCCAGTCTTCTTTTGTCCGATTCTCTTTCTCTTTTTCCTGTCTGTACATACAATGCCGTAAAACGTGCCCGCATATCTCTTGCCATTTTGCTGCTGTACGTATAATCTTTTCATTCGATGGTGAAGAAGAAAGACAAACAAGAATGTGTTCGTTTTCTTTGTTCAGCTCTACAAATTCTCCTGTGCTCATCTTGACCCCCTTTCCTTATCGGATGCATTATATCATGATCGTCAATAATAATCCATAAACACATCAATCATCGTCATCATCTTGCTCCCTGTCAATTACTTTCCAATTTTCTCCAAGAAAATAATTTACTTTTTTCAAAAAGAATAACACAAATGCAAACATCAGTATTACCGCCAATGCTAAAATGAAATCTGACATAAGCTCTCACCTCTTTTTCATGACATCAGATACAAAAACACTTTTTGATCGCTTTATATTCTCCTAATACCAATAATGTAACATCTTCCTTAAAACAGGTATCCGCAGATATCGCCATACTTACTTTTCCATCATCTTTTACTGCCATAATGTTAATATCATATTTTTTTCTAATATCAAGTTTTCCCACTGTCTTTCCGATCCATTCCTTCGGAACCTCTACCTCAAAGATCGCATGTGAGGCATCGACTTCCATATAATCAAGAATATGATCATCGGTATAACGGATTGTTGCCCATTTTGCCACCATTTTTTCTGGATAGACTACCTTATCGGCTCCATTTCGTAAGAGGAATTTTTCCTGTACATCTCGTTCAGCTCTGGAAATAACCATTTTGCCTCCAAGTTCTTTTAACAGACAGGTGGTTTCCAACGAATTTTGGAAATTCCCACCGATCGTAACAAAACAGATATCATAATTTGCAATCCCCAGAGATTTTAAAAATTCCTCATTCGTACTGTCCCCGATCTGTGCATTTGTAACATATGGAAGTGCTTCATTCACTCTTTCCTCATCCAGATCAACTGCCATGATCTCATGTCCAAGCTGACTTGATTGTATCGCTATATGTTTCCCAAAACGTCCAAGTCCAATCAATAAAATATTCTTCATCATCAATTCCCTCTTTCTTTTATCCCACTATGATCTTATCAAGCGGTAGTTTTGCTTTTCGTTTATTTTTATCTGAAAATACTGCATAGATCAGCGTCAAACCGCCAACACGTCCCAGATACATCAGTATGATCAAAATGATCTGTGACAGAATATGAAGTTTTGGTGTGATCCCTAATGTCAAACCTACGGTTCCAACTGCAGATGCTGCTTCAAACAGACAGCTTGAAAGCGGCAGTCCCTCATACACACTGATCGTCATTCCGCCTGCAAAAAACAAGATAAAATACATCATTGCGATCGTTGTTGCATTTTTTATCACACTAGCATCGATTCTTCTTCCAAATGCTGTCACATCATCACAACTTTGAAAGGTCGCCAGTACATTTAAAAGTAACAGAGCAAATGTTGTTGTTTTCATACCTCCTGCTGTAGAACTTGGTGAACCTCCGATCAACATCAATAAAATCATCATTGCCTTTGATGCTCCTGTCAGCATCGAAAGATCTGTCGTATTAAATCCTGCAGTTCTCGGTGTCACAGCTTGAAACAATGATGCAAGTAACCGGTGAATCCCTGATAGATTTCCATAATCCTGAAAGAAAAAGAAAACAGCTGGTAACAGTATCAGACATAATGTTGTAGTTAGAATAACCTTACTCTGCATATGGTAATGCTTAAAATGAAATTTATGGAGATAAATGTCTTCCCATGTAAAAAATCCAATTCCACCAATGATGATCAGTAACATGATCACAATGTTGATCACTGGATTTACCGCATATGATGTCAATGATACAAATGGATGCCATTTTGTTCCAAGAAGATCAAATCCTGCATTACAAAAGGCTGATACAGAATGAAAGATCGACATCCAGATTCCCCGTAATCCAAAATCATGACAGAAAACAGGCATCATGAATAACGCACCGATCAATTCGATCAATAAAGTTCCTTTTAAAATAAAACTCATCAATCGAACGATCCCTCCTACTTTTGGTGCAGAGATCGCATTTTGCATCGTGCTTCGCTGCATGATCGATATTTTTCTTCCTGATAATATAAATACGGCTGTTGCTGTTGTTATAACTCCCAGACCTCCGATCTGTATCAGGAACATGATCACTGTCTGTCCAAAAACGGACCAGTAACTTCCAGTATCCAGAACTGCAAGCCCTGTCACACATACTGCAGAAGTTGACGTAAATAATGCTTTGTGAAATGGTGTTATGATTCCTTGAACCGATGAAATTGGCAGCATCAGGATCAATGCTCCAAAAAGGATCACTCCTGCGAACCCTAATATGATCACCTGAAATGATGTTAAATGTCTTTTTTTATGAATCTTCCATGGCATATATGATCTTACCTCTTTTTCAAATTATTTTATGATCTTTTAATCTTATCATCATTATATCTTTTATGATAAAAAGATAGTGTAAGGATATGTTCTCTTGTATTAAGATTGTATAAAGAAAAAAGGAGCATAATATGATTTCAAGAAAGGATCCTGCTTTACAGGATTCTCCGCCTGCGGCGGGTCGCTTCTGCCTCTGGGATTTCGTAAAAATATCTGTAAAATATAAAATCATGAGAACACGATTTTTTGGTTTGTTGTTCTCATGGATTTTATTGTTTCTTATTTTTCAAGTATTCTTCAATCATACATTCATGCTTCTTTTCTTTTTTACTATAATTAATTCCCACAAGCAAAATATTACCTGCATATTTTTGAATAGAATCTGGATATTTTTTATCCTTAATCTGTTGCAATGCACTAACAGCACTCTTATTCCACTTCAATTCCACAACAAGTGCCGGATAATCATTTCGATATTCTGTTTTTGGAATAAACACAAAATCTGCGAACCCACGTCCTGTAGGAAATTCCCTGACCGGTTTAAAATAATACTGCATTGCACTCAAATAAGCTAATGCCAATACACTGCTGAGTGAATTTTCATTGTTATATTGAATTGCTGAAACATATTCCTCATGGATCTTCTCAATCTGAGCTGCAACTATTTCTCCATCCATATCCAAAGTTGCATCCAGTAAATCCTCTGATTCTTGCTGAAATTTCAGCATTTCATTCCATTCTTTTCTTTTTGTTGCACGAATCAGTTCTTGTCTTATCTCTTCATTCGGTACAAATGTCATCCTATTAACACTTGAATATGCTAAGTATCCCATATGAATCAAATATGTTAAAACGTCATCTTTATTTACAATATTCTCAACGTCATTTTGGAATGACCCAACATCTACTTCGACAGATGCTCCCGACACCATTTCAATAATTGCGGTCTTCAATCCATCAAAAGCCATATTGATCAATGGAACAATCGAATCATAAGAAGCTGTTCCTGACCAATAACTTTGGAAGTTTCCATCCGCCATCAAGTTTACAACTGCATTGGGATTATAGACATGATATTTTCCTAACTGATATCCATCATACCAACGTTTGACTTCTGTAAAATCCTTCTTATATGTCTCACAAAGTGCTTTTACTTCATCTTCTGTAAAACCGATGTAAGAAGCTAAACATCCTGCATTCAACATGGAATATTCTCGGAAATTGTTAAGTGCTGATTGTGTTTTTTCTTTCTTGATCGGCAAGATGCCTGTAAGATAAGCAAGTTGAATATATTTCGTTGGTTCTGTTCCCTTAAACATACCTCTTAGGAATCGGATATACTCATCCTGCACCTTTTTGTTCGCTGATTCATCTCTGATCAGCACATCCCATTCATCAATGATAATGATAAATTTCCGTCCTGTCTTATCCTTAACCAGAGAAAGTGCATCTGGCAAAGATACCACTTCTTGACGTAAAATCTCTGGATAAACTTCACGCAATTCATCCAACACAACTCTTGTTATATATGGCACAACATCATCCGCATCTTCGCAATTTATCAAAAACCATTGTACATCAATATGAATCACGTCATATTTATTCAAATGTTTCTTAAAATCTTCTGATTGTCCTATCTCAAGATCAGAAAACATCTTTTCTGATTCTGCTCCCTTACTGTAATATGCTGCAAGCATATTCGCTGCATATGATTTTCCAAAACGTCTTGGGCGGCTATTACAAATATACGCATCTGTAGAATCCAGAACTTCATTCATACATACGATCAATCCTGTTTTATCTACATAAATTCTGGAATTTAGTGCTGCTTGAAACGCACTATTATCTGGATTAACAAATCTGCCCATATTTTATACCTCTCCAATTCCTTTTACCTGTTTTTAATATTTCTCTATTTTACACACGTGTTCTTTTGTTTTCTTATCATAATTAATACCAATCAACAACAGATTATCCTGATATTCTTCCAAACTTTCAAAATACTTCTTATCTTTGATCTGCTTGATCGCACCTTCTGCGCTCTTATCCCATTTTAATTCAACTACCAATGCCGGTTTCTCTGCAAATTGTTTTTTCGGAATAAAGACCAAATCTGCAAATCCTTTTCCACCTGCCAGTTCTCTGTGAATGGTATAAAAATTCCTTGCTGCATATAATGCGAGTGAAATCGTATAACTCAATGCATTTTCATCATTATACTGGATATGTGATGTCTCAAAATGTGCCTGTTCAATGGCTTTCGCCACTTGTTCTTCTCTTCCCTGCCAGATTGCATCTAATGTATCTGCTGAATCTTTCAATGCTTTCGAAACAGTTCCCCAATCTGAAACAGAAACCGTATTTACATATTCTGCCCGAATCTCACTATTTGGTATCTTGACTGTTTTCGTCTTATCATCATATGCAAGATATCCAAGATGGATCAATAATGTCAGCACATCATCTTCCGTTCTGAAAGTTGCCATATCATTGGTAAAACTTTCCGTATTTACCGCTACACTTTCTCCAGCGATCATACTTAAAACATCATCTTTTAGATGCTCAAAATTCATATCAATATACATCTGTAATGCTTCAAAAGTCTCTGTCTGATTCCAGTAATTTGATATCTTTTGAAATCTCATACTATTTACAACTGATCTTGGACTATACACAGACGGTACTCCATCAAATGAATATCCGTCATACCAGTTCTTAACTTCTTCCATATCCATTCTGTATTGTTCACAAAGCTTTTTGACTTCTTGTTCTGTAAACCCGACATAACATGCTAAAGGTCCCGGTCGATCATGGAAAATTCATCAAACATATTCAGTGCCGAATGTGTTCCATATTTCTTAATCGGTAAAATTCCTGTCATATAAGATAGATAAATACATGCCTTATCTTTTAATAAATCCCGTAGAAAATCTAAATATTTTTCCTGTGCTTCTTTATCTTGTTTATATTCCCTGAAAATACAATCCCATTCATCAATGATCACAACAAATGGTACTGCATTTGTGCATAAATATCCTGCATACACTCAATCAAATCTGTATCGTCAAAATAATCAACTTCTGGATATTCCATTTTCAAATCTCTGATCACAAGCTTCTTCACACGATCGATCAATTCTTCTACATTATGACTTCGACTTAGAAATTCCTGCATATTTAAGAATATGGTATTATATTGATTCAGATATTTTTCAAAATCTTTATCTTTTGCAATTTCAAACTTTCCAAATAATTCTTTGAATTACAACCGCGGCTGTAATAAGCTGTCAGCATATTCGCAGCCATTGACTTCCCAAATCTTCTTGGACGGCTGACACAGACATAGTTTTGTGCTGTATCTAGTACGGAATTCGTATATTTTATCATCCCTGTCTTATCTACATAAATTTCAGACTGAATCATTCTTCTGAACTTTTCATTCCCTGGATTTAGATAATTTCCCATACAATCGCCTCCTAAATCAATTTCCTATAATATTAAAAAAACTCGTGCTCTTATCTATATTGATTATGATAGCACGAAATTTTAGCCGCCTCAACTTATATTGATTACATGAAATGAAAAAACACTTGCTCATAACATACATAAAATATACGTTACGACCAAGTGTCTTTTCATACAGTGATTATATATAGAATTTCTTCTATCCTAATTATTTACTGCAACATGTTTTGACTGATCTGAATTATAAACTTCTTCATCAACCAGACCTTCTGTTGCTGCTGTAATAACTGCTGCTGTTGCTGCTCCTGTTACATTTGTCATTGTTCTTGCCATGTCAACGATCGTTGAGATTGGTGCAAATACGACAACTAATTCGATTGGTAAGCCAAGTGCTGCAAATACAGCTGTTGATGTGATCGTCGCTGTTCCTGGAACCCCGACTGTTCCAACAGATACTACTAATGTGATCAGGATCAGAAATGCATACTGTGCAATTCCGTAATGATATCCTAACATATGAACACTAAATACCGCTGTTAATGCTGGCCAGATTCCTGCACATGCTGGCATTCCAACATTGGCTCCAAGACCTGCCGTAAATGATGCTACATCTCCATCAACTCCAAGTGCTTCTTTTAACTGTCTTAATGTAACCGGAATCGTACCAACACTGCTTTGTGTCGTAAATGCTACATACTGAGCTGGTGCGATTCCTTTAAAGAATTTAACAGGACTTAATTTTGCTACAAATTTAATTAATAATCCTTCTACTCCAAATGCCTGAACTGCACATAAGATATAAGATAAAACTAATGTACTTAATAATGGCAGCAATTCCGTGACACTGCTTCTTCCAACGGCTCTTGCCAAGAAAGATAATACTGCATATGGCGTAAATCCAATGATCCAGTCAATTGCCTGTCCGATCACCTGATTCCCCGCATCAATAAATGCTTTAAATGGTTTTACGGATTCATTTTCTTTGGAAATTGCATTGTAAGATAATGCAATGATGATTGCAAATACGACGATCGGAATGATCTGTCCTTCACTCCAGTTTGTTGCGAAGTTGCTTGGGAATAAGTTTACGATCGTATCAACAACAGATGGAACTTCAACTTTCTGATATCCATCAGCTACTTTGTAAGCAAATCCATCACCGACTTTTAAGATGACTGCTGCGATCACTGTAATCGTACTTGCGATCGCTGTATTTAAGATCAGATAAAAGATTGACTTTCCACCGATCTTCTTTAAATGAATGGATTCACTTAGATTTGTGATACTTGCGATGATACTAAATAACAGCATTGGTACAACAAGTGCTGTCAATACATTGGTATAGATACGTCCGAAAATCTCAACATATGTAAAATGATTTCCAAATCCCAGACCAACTGCGATTCCAAAAACTGTTCCTAATAATGTTAAAAGTCCGAAGTCTACGCCTTTCTTATAATCTAAATAATAGATAACCGCAAACAAAACAATTGTAACTGCTAGTGCGGCAAAATCTGCTGTGTTAATGCTCATTTTGTTACACATCCTCTCTTATAGTTTTTCTTTTTTCATAGTTTTCCAGTAGGAATTATTCGTATAATAGCATTTCCTAGTAATACTGTCAAGAATATTTGATGCTTCTTTTTTTATACAATTGTGATTTGTAATTTGAAGACGGAAATTATTGGTGGAATATTATAAAAAGAGATCATGTGTCTGCAACCCACTCGCGTTCGGACTCCCACGTAGCTGTACTAAGCTCCTGAATGGTCTAACGACCATCCACTCGCTAAGTGCAGA
>ENA-OQIC01000130-OQIC01000130.1-human-gut-metagenome-genome-assembly--contig:-NODE-130-length-32961-cov-2.844095_pt1 | contig 32961 bp, 50 predicted proteins | sample MGYA00242572_ERZ504736 | MGnify/ENA primary metagenome ERZ504736 (study PRJEB26092, sample SAMD00036201) | human gut metagenome | host: Homo sapiens | study: EMG produced TPA metagenomics assembly of...
AAAAATATTCACAAAAAAGAGGATATTTAAACTTTTGTCGAATATGTATTAGTGTTGGAATGCGGAAGTACAATTTAATGTCATTCAAACTTTTTAAAGGAGATGGTAGTGATGATTAACATCCTCGATCGCGTACAAGGCAGTGCTCTTCAAGCTAAAATCGTTACAGCTGAAGAAGCAGCTTTGTTGATCAACCCGGGCGACCATGTGGGTATTAGTGGTTTTACCCCATCCGGTTATCCGAAAGCAGTTCCTTTGGCCTTAGCTAAACGAATGGAAAGCGATCCATTTCAAATTGACTTGTGGACAGGCGCTTCAGTTGGTGATGAAGCTGACGGTGCTTTAGTTCGAGTTAATGGGATTGCCCGTCGTTTCCCTTACCAGACAAATGGTGATATGCGTAAAGCTTGAACGCTGCGAAGTACGTTATAATGATATGCATCTCAGCCATGTAGCTCAGAATGTTCGCTATGGTTTCTTCGGCGACTGCGATGTAGCCATCGTAGAAGCTGTATGCATCCGTGAAGACGGTGGTATTATTCCTTCCACATCGGTTGGTAACACACCTACCTACATTCATAAAGCTAAGAAAGTTATTGTTGAAGTCAATGTATCTCAACCTATGAGTTTAGTAGGTATGCATGATATCTACGAACCATTGGATCCTCCATATCGTCAACCATTGCCTATTACAGGCCCTGGTAACCGTGTGGGTACTCCTTATATCCCATGTGATCCTGAAAAATCGTAGCTATCGTACCTTGCGATATTACCGATAAAACTCGTCCTTTGGCAGCTATTGATGATGATGCTAAAGCAATGAGCCAACATTTAATCGAATTCTTCCAGAATGAAATTAAACATGGCCGTTTACCTAAGAATTTATTGCCGTTACAATCCGGTGTAGGTTCGGTAGCAAATGCTGTTATCAGTGGTTTGGCACAAGGTCCGTTCACTAACCTTTCAATCTTTACCGAAGTAATTCAAGATGGCATGTTTGACCTTATTGATGCCGGTAAAGTTGAAGTATGTTCCGGTACGGCATTATCGCCATCTCCGGACGGCTTAAAACGTTTCTATGACAACGTTGATTTGTACTCGAAGAAAATTATTCTTCGTCCGCAAGAACTTTCCAATAGTCCTGAATTAGCTCGACGCCTCGGCGTTATTGCTATGAATACAGCTATTGAATTTGATATTTTTGGTAATGTAAACTCCACTCATATCATGGGTAGCAAGATGATGAACGGTATCGGCGGTTCCGGCGACTTCGCTCGTAACGCATATATCTCCATCTTCTGTACTAATTCGGTAGCGAAAGATGGTGCTATCAGCTCCGTTGTTCCAATGTGCTCGCACATTGACCATACAGAACACGATGTAATGGTATTCTGTACTGAACAAGGTGTGGCTGACTGCCGTGTTGTCACCTGAAGAACGTGCTCGCTTAATCATTAAAAACTGTGCACATCCGGATTACAAACCAATGTTAGAAGATTACCTCGAAAGAGCCATTGTAGCGACAAAACACGCCCATACACCGATTTTGCTCGACGAAGCTCTTTCTTGGCATAAACGTTTCCAAGAAACTGGAAGCATGAAGAAGTAAAGGTATATTTAGGAGGATGATGAAAATTATGGCTAACGAAGCTCTAAAAGCTAATCTCGCCAAATACGAGGCAGAAAGTTGCAGAAAGATTGCTAAATTCCCAAGAACGTAAAAACTTGAAGTACAATCGTTTATACACTCCACTTGACATCGAAGGTTTCGACTACGAAAGAGATTTAGGATTCCCTGGTGAATATCCTTACACTCGTGGTGTACAACCTACAATGTACCGTGGCCGTTTCTGGACAATGCGTATGTATGCCGGTTTCGCAACTGCTGAAGAATCTAACAAACGTTATCGTTACCTTATCGAATCCGGTGCTACCGGCCTTAGCTGTGCATTTGACTTGCCAACTCAGATCGGTTATGACTCCGATGACGCTATGGCTGAAGGCGAAGTTGGTAAAGTAGGGGTAGCAATTGACTCCTTGAAAGATATGGAAATCTTGTTCGACGGCATTGACCTCGGTAAAGTTTCCACTTCCATGACAATCAATGCTCCTGCATCCGTTCTTCTTGCTATGTACATTGCAGTAGCTGAAAAACAGGGCGTACCTGCATCCGCTTTGATGGGTACTATCCAGAACGATATTCTTAAAGAATATGCCGCTCGTGGTACTTACATTTTCCCACCAAAACCATCCATGCGCTTGATTACCAATATTTTCGAATATTGCTCTCAGAATGTACCAAAATGGAACACAATCTCCATTTCCGGTTACCATATTCGTGAAGCCGGTTCCACTGCTGCACAGGAAATCGCATTCACAATCGCTGACGGTATTGCTTACGTAGAAGCTGCTTTGAAAGCCGGCTTAGACGTTGATGCTTTCGCTGGTCGTTTATCCTTCTTCTGGAATGCTCATAACAACGTACTTGAAGAAGTTGCTAAATTCCGTGCGTCCCGTCGTTTATGGGCTCACATCATGAAAGAACGTTTTGGCGCTAAAAAAGCTAAATCCATGATGCTTCGTGTACATACTCAGACTGCCGGTTCCATGTTGACTGCACAACAAGTTGATAACAACATCGTTCGTGTAGCTTTACAGACTGCCGCTGCTGTAATGGGTGGTACTCAGTCCTTACATACTAACTCCCGTGACGAAGCTTTGGCTCTTCCTACAGAAGCTTCCGTACAGGTTGCTCTTCGTACTCAACAGATCGTTGCTTATGAATCCGGCTTAGCTGACGTAATTGACCCATTGGGCGGTTCCTACTATGTAGAAGCTATGACTAATGCAATTTATGATGAAGCTGCTGAATACATTAAGAAAATCGACGAAATGGGCGGCGCTGTAGTTGCTATTGAAAAAGGTTACATCCAGAAAGAAATTCAGGAATCCGCTTACAAATGGCAGATGGAAGTTGAATCCGGTCTCCGCACTATCGTAGGCGTTAACAAATTCCAGGTTGAAGAAAAACCTGTTGAAGGTCTTCTTCGCGTAGACGCTTCCGTAGGTGTTAACCAGGCTAAGAAAACTCAGCAAGTTCGTGCAGAACGCGACAACGCTGCAGTTGAAAAAGCATTGACAGCACTTAAAGAAGGGGCAAAAGATGAAAATGTTAACCTTATGCCATTAATTCTTGATGCAGTTCGTACTTATGCAACATTAGGCGAAATTTGTAACGTATTACGTGAAGTATTCGGCGAATACCAAGCTCACTCCACGTTATAATTCTCAAGTATAATTAGCGTAACGATTAGTTCGGAGGTAATCTATCATGGCAGAAAAACGTATTCGTGTATTAGTAGCAAAACCAGGTCTTGACGGTCATGACGTGGTGCTAAAGTTGTAGCTCGCGCACTTCGCGATGCTGGTTTTGAAGTAATTTATACTGGTCTTCGTCAGACGCCGGAACAAATTGTTGCAGCAGCTGAACAGGAAGATGTTAATGTTGTTGCATTGAGCCTTCTTTCCGGTGCTCACAACACATTATTCCCTAAAATCGTTGAAATGTTAAAAGAAAAAGGTATGGGCGACGTTCTTGTAGTAGGCGGCGGCGTAATTCCTGATGCTGATATCCCTGGTCTTAAAGAAGCAGGCGTTGCAGCAGTATTTACTCCTGGCACTCCTACAGGCGACGTAATCGAATTTATCAAAGCTAACGTAAAATAAGATGTTTTTTAGTAACAGGCTCGGATTTTTACAAGTCTGGGCCTGTCACTATATAAGAAGGCGGTGCAACCAATGGATTTAGTCAAAGAACTATTAAACGGTTCCCGACTGGCCTTGGCGAGAGCCATCACTGCAGTCGAAAGTGAATATGATGAAGCAATCGACATTATGAAAGCGATTTATCCTAAAACGGGTCATGCTCGTATTTTAGGTGTTACCGGGGCTCCCGGCGCCGGTAAGAGTACCTTGACTGATAAAATTGTTAAACAATACTTACAGCAAGGTAAAAAAATCGGTATCGTTGCGGTGGATCCGACCAGTCCGTTCTCCGGTGGTGCCATCTTGGGTGACCGTATTCGAATGAATGATTTGACGTTAAACGAAAATGTATTCATTCGCAGTATGGGTACTCGTGGCAGCTTAGGCGGATTATCTAAGAAAACATCTGATGCAGTTAAGCTGATGGATGCGTTCGGTATGGATCTTGTTATTATTGAAACCGTAGGTGTTGGTCAATCAGAAGTCGATATCGTCAAAAATGCCGATAGCGTTTTGGTTGTACTTGTACCGGGTCTCGGTGATGATATCCAAGCTATTAAGGCCGGTATTTTGGAAATCGGCGATGTATTCGCCATTAACAAAGCTGACCGCGATGGCTGTGATAACTGAACGTTGAAATTGAAATGATGCTCGACTTAGACTCCCGTGAGGTTAAATGGCGTCCTCCTATTAAACGTACCATTGCGAGCAAAGACGAAGGTGTTGATGAATTAGTCGAAGCGTTGGATGAACATTTTGAATTCTTGGAAGACAGCGACGAATTAACTGTTCGCCGTCAGGATAGAACAAGAAATGAAATTATCGCGATGATTAATGAACAAATCGGACGTCGTGTTGCCGATGTAGTGGTAGCGAGTGACGACTTTAATAGCCAAGTTGACGCTGTTAACCAGCGTCAAAATGACCCATATACAGTGGTCAACAAAGTCTTGGCAGATGTTTTAAAAATTTAATGATACCAGCCTTCTAAGGCCTATCAAATGCAAAGGAGATTTTAACCATGGCATTTAAAGTATTAAACGTAGATCACATCGGTATTGGTGTTAGTGATTTAGCAGCAACTAAAGAATTCTACAAAAACACATTAGGTATTGAACATCTTCCTGAAGATGAAGTAGTAGAAGAACAAAAAGTAAAAGTAAGCTTCTTCCCATGTGGCGACGCTGAATTGGAATTCTTGGAATCCACTACTCCTGATGGCCCTATTGGCAAATTTATCGAAAAAAATGGTGGCCGTAACGGTATCCAACACGTTGCTTTACGTGTAGACAACATCGAAGCTGCAATCGCTGATTTAATGGAAAAAGGCGTTCGCATGATCGACGAAAAACCTCGCTACGGTGCAGGCGGATCTGCTATTGCTTTCATTCATCCAAAAGCAACTGGTGGCGTTCTTCTTGAACTTTGCCAGAGAATGAAGTAATATAAGATATATAATTTATTTATATAAAACTCTATGGAGGTGTAGTGATGGCAACAGTCCAAGAAAAGATTGAGTTGTTACACAAAAAGTTAGAAGTTGTGAAACTTGGCGGCGGGGAAAAACGTATTGAATCCCAGCACAACAAAGGCAAAATGACTGCCCGCGAACGTATCGCTAAGTTATTTGACGAAGGTAGCTTCGTTGAATTGGATCAATTTGTTAAACATCGTTGTGTAAACTTCGGTCAAGACAAAAAAGAATTACCTGGTGAAGGTGTAGTAACCGGTTGGGGTACTATCGACGGTCGTTTAGTGTATGCTTTCGCTCAAGACTTCACAGTAGAAGGTGGCTCCTTAGGTGAAATGCATGCTGCTAAAATCGTTAAAGTACAACGTTTAGCCATGAAAATGGGCGCTCCTATTATCGGTATTAACGATTCCGGCGGAGCTCGTATTCAGGAAGCTGTTGACGCATTGGCAGGCTATGGTAAAATCTTCTTCGAAAATACCAACGCATCCGGTGTTATCCCTCAGATTTCCGTAATCATGGGACCATGCGCAGGCGGTGCAGTTTATTCTCCTGCATTGACTGACTTCATCTACATGGTTAAGAACACTTCCCAAATGTTCATCACCGGCCCGGCTGTAATTAAATCGGTAACGGCTGAAGATGTAACGGCAGAAGCACTTGGTGGTGCTATGGCACACAACAGTGTATCCGGTGTTGCTCACTTTGCTGCTGAAGACGAAGATGATTGCATCCAACAGATTCGTTACTTGTTAAGCTTCTTACCAAGCAACAATATGGAAGATGTACCGCTCGTTGATACCGGCGATGATCCAAACCGTATTTCTGAAGAACTTAACACATTATTGCCAGACAACAGCAATATGCCTTATAATATGTTAGACGTAATCTCTGCTGTTGTAGATAATGGTGAATACTATGAAGTTCAACCTTTCTATGCAACTAATATTATTACATGCTTCGCTCGTTTCAACGGCCAAAGCGTAGGTATTATTGCTAACCAGCCAAAAGTAATGGCAGGTTGTCTCGATATTAATGCATCCGATAAATCTTCTCGCTTTATCCGCTTCTGTGATGCATTCAATATTCCAATCGTTAACTTCGTAGACGTTCCTGGTTTCTTGCCTGGTACTAACCAAGAATGGGGCGGTATCATTCGTCATGGTGCGAAAATGTTATACGCTTATTCCGAAGCTACAGTACCTAAGATTACAGTTATTACTCGAAAAGCATACGGTGGTTCTTATCTCGCTATGTGTTCTCAAGACCTCGGTGCCGATCAAGTATATGCATGGCCTACATCTGAAATCGCAGTTATGGGTCCTGCAGGTGCAGCTAATATCATCTTCCGTAAAGATGCAGACAAAGATGAAAAAACTGCCAAATATGTTGAAGAATTTTCTACACCATACAAAGCAGCTGAACGCGGTTTCGTTGACGCTGTAATCGAACCTAAGGTTACTCGTCCTGCAATTATTAATGCACTCGCTATGCTTGCAAGTAAGAGCGAATCTCGCGCAGCTAAAAAACATGGTAACATTCCATTGTAATTTTTAGAATGTAAAACTTAGTTTTGATTTGGAGTATCAAAATTCTTATTCTTTATTGTTAGATAGAAAGAGGAATTTATTATGGGAGGAAACGAAAGTGCTATGAACCGTGGCTATTTATGGCAATCAATTTGACTGTCGTATTTGCCGTGTTGGCTGTATTAGGTGCAATCATGGTCATTACTCATAAACTTGACCCTACAAAAAAAAAGCCTAGTGAACCGGCCAAAAGCGTAGCGCCAGCAGCTGCTCCTGTGACTGCAGCAGCGCCAGTGGTAGCTAATGATGAACCTGTAGTAGTCGCTATTACGGGAGCCATCGTGGCTATGGGTTACTCGTCAGATCAAATTGCATCAATTCGTCCGGCTACAACCAGCCGTAACTGGACACTAGATGGCAGACTAAGTGGTAGATACTAGTCAAACGTAATCTAGGAGGTGTAAACATGAGCAAGACGGAATCTAAAACCGGTAGCAACAAAGTCAATGATGAAGTAGTTGCAGTAATTGCCAGCGCTATTAGTGCTATGGGTTACTCGGTTAATCAGATTGCCAGTATTCGTCCAAGTGTAAATATTTATAATTGGAAATTGGACGGACGTTTGCGCATGAGTCGTTAATTGTAATATTGTGATGAAGAATTAGCAATTAGCATTGAAGTTTATATGTTTGGAGGATAACAAAATGAAAAAATTTAGCGTAACTGTAAATGGTACTGTATATGATGTTGAAGTTAATGAAGTAAAAGCTGGCGGCGCAGCTCCAGCTCCAGCAGCAGCTCCTGCACCTAAAGCAGCTCCGGCTCCAGCACCTGCAGCAGCTCCAGCTCCTAAAGCAGCAGCTCCTGTAGCAGCTGGTGCAACTACAGTTAAAGCTCCAATGCCTGGTAAAATTTTATCTGTTGCCGTTTCAGCTGGCCAAGCAGTTAAAAAAGGCGACCTTTTATTAGTTCTTGAAGCTATGAAAATGCAGAACGAAATCTACGCTCCACAGGACGCTACTGTATCTGAAGTTCGCGTATCCGCTAACCAGACTGTAGCTACCGGCGAAGACATGGTAGTTTTAGGCTAATAAAATATTTGTAGTGAATTGTTGATTATATCAGTAATTAAGTTCTCTGAGAAAGGAGATCACACATGGATGCATTTATCGTAGCGGTCTCTTCAGTTTGGACAGACAGTGGGTTCGTCAACTTCAACTGGGGTAATGCTGTTATGATTTTAGTAGGTTTACTATTATTATACATGGCATTTGCTAAAGAATTTGAACCATTATGCTCTCGCCAATCGCATTTGGTTGTATACTCGCCAACATTCCTCGCAATGGTTTTGAAGAAGGGGTTATGGCCCTTATCAGCGCCGGGGTTGCTAATGAATCTTCCCTCCACTTATCTTCTTAGGTGTAGGTGCGATGACTGACTTCGGTCCTTTAATTGCTAACCCTAAAACATTGTTCTTAGGGCAGCAGCTCAAATCGGTGTTTTCGTTGCGTTAGCCGGTGCTATGGTGATTGGTTTCACTGCACCACAGGCAGCTGCAATTGGTATTATTGGTGGTGCTGATGGTCCTACATCCATTTACTTGGCTACTAAATTGGCACCAGAATTACTCGGTGCTATCGCCGTAGCGGCCTATTCTTATATGTCCTTAGTACCATTAATCCAACCACCGGTAATGAAGTTGTTAACAACGCAGAAGGAACGTGAAGTTGTTATGGAACAGCTTCGTGAAGTTTCTCGTTTTGAAAGAATTGCATTCCCAATCCTTTCCACTATCTTCATTTCCTTGTTATTACCATCCATCACTTCCTTGTTAGGTATGTTGATGTTAGGTAACTTGTTCCGTGAATCCGGTGTAACTGAACGTTTATCCGATACTTCTCAAAACGCTTTGATCAATACCGTTACCATCTTCTTGGCAACAGGTACCGGTCTTACTATGAATGCTGAACACTTCTTAACAATTGAAACCATTAAGATTATCATCTTAGGTTTAGTTGCGTTCATCTTCGGTACAGCCGGTGGCGTATTGTTCGGTAAAATCATGTACATGTTGGATGGCGGTAAAACAAACCCACTCATTGGTTCCGCCGGTGTATCCGCGGTTCCAATGGCAGCTCGTGTATCTCAGGTAGTAGGTGCTAAAGCAAACCCTGCCAACTTCTTGTTGATGCATGCTATGGGTCCTAACGTAGCCGGCGTTATCGGTACTGCAGTTGCAGCCGGTACTATGCTTGCCATGTTGGGTGCTAAGTAATTAAATATTGAAATGCTGGCTTGGGGGGATTCTCCCCCCCAAGGTTAGCTTTTTACTTGTCGATTTACAGTAATGTGAAGAGATACTTTGACAATAGGTTCTGCTCGAAGTATTCTTTGGGGATATTACAGATTAGTATCGATAAATCGTATTGCATTTATAATTTAATGTAGAGGTGATTTAGACTTGTTCTCCATAGAATTGAAAATTTTAATTTCTTTCGCGTGGGCACTTATTGTCTTTTTAGTTGTAGCCTTAATTATCGGACCTGAGCGTAAAGCTCAATGGTTCCAACGTCGTAAAAAGTATTCCTTCTTTAATCGACGGGGTGTTATTAGTGAACTCTTATTTTTTGGCTATCCCAATACTAAGGAGGGCATTTTTATAACAACAGGCATGGCTGTTGCCATCGGGGCGGTTGTCTTTGGTCTGTATCATTTATAGTCCTTAGTATGAGGTAGGATATTCTGATTATATGTAATCGGATAGTTGAAAAGATATAATTGAATAATCGAAGTTCACTTCCTGAAATAAGGGTCCTATTAATACGTTTAGTGAATATTGATGTATTAAAAGGAGATGACTTTACATGGATGCTGCAGTACAAACGTTGATCGTACTCGCTGTTATGGCGGTTTTCTTTGTAACTGAAATTATCCCACTTGCTATTACCTCCTTGGGTGGTGCCATTGCTTTAGCATTGATGGGTATCATTAGTAGTAAAGAAGTTTTTTCCGGCTTATCCGATAGTACAGTAGTATTATTCGCCGGTATGTTCGTTGTAGGCGGTGCTTTATTCTACACCGGTTTAGCCAGAAAATTGGGGAAACCGTAGTATCCAAAGCCGGTACCAGTGAAAACGGCTTGATGTTCGCAATCATGCTGTTACAGCCGTCATGTCCGCATTCTTGTCTAACACCGGTACAGCTGCTGCTTTATTACCGGTAGTAGTTGGTATCTGTGCGGTTGCTAAAATTCCTGCCAGCCGTCAGTTAATGCCATTAGCATTCGCTGCCGGTATCGGTGGTATTATCACAATGGTTGGTACACCTCCAAACATTATCGTTAACGGTGCCTTATCCAAAGCCGGTATTGAACCATTCGGTTTCTTTGAATTTGCTTGGATTGGTATTCCTTTGACTGTTGCCACTATCGCTTTCATGATGTTCATCGGTAAACACTTCTTACCTAACATCAGATTACCGATGTTGGTGATGTTGAACAAGAAGTAGCTGCTGAAGATATTTCTAACGATCCTAAGAAACAATTATACTCCGGTTTAATTCTTTTAACAGTTATCGTATTGATGATCTTAGGCGATCCATTGAAATCCATTGGTATTAACTTACCATTGAGCTTGGTAGCCGTTATGGGCGCTTTAGCTTGTGTACTTACCGGTTGCTTGGAAGAAAAACAAGCTTACACTTCGATTGACTGGGTAACCATCTTCTTGTTCGCAGGTATGATGCCTGTAGCAGGTGCTATGGATAAATCCGGTGCCGGTCAATTAATCGCTGACTCAGTACTTGGCGTTATGGGGTCCGATCCTAGCCCTTACTTCGCAACAGCAGTATTGTTCTTATTATCTTGCGTTATGACTCAGTTCATGTCCAATACCGCATCTTGTGCATTGCTTGGTCCTATCGGCATCGCAATTGCAAAAGGTATGGGTGCTGACCCTCATGCCGTATTAATGGCTATCGGCGTTGCTGCATCTTGTGCTTTTGGTACACCTGTTGGTACGCCTCCAAACACATTGGTACTTGGCCCTGGTCAATACAAATTCATGGACTATGTTAAAGCCGGTGTTCCATTGATCGTTGTATGCTTCATCGTAAGTATCTTGATCATTCCAATGGTATGGCCTTTCTTCCCTGGTAAATAATTACCGGTCAGAAAGTAACTTTAGTTGAGATAATACTAAAAAATACTTTATAATTAATGTTGAGGCGGTGCGCTTTACGTGCTGCTTCAACATTTTTATTTTATTGAACGGTATTTTTATGGGAGTTTATGATTATGAAGATTTTTGGAAAGGCTGAATCAAAACGTAGTATAACGGCTGCTTTTGTTATAGCCTTCTTCTGTATTTTATTATTGATTGCTATGGGCTGGACCATATCCAGAAGTATTGCCAAGGGCATTATTATCTTAGATGAATTATTTGTTGAAGTGGTGGCTTTATTTGTCATTTTAAAGTCCGCTGTTGCACAATATACATATCTATTAACTGGAGATAAATTGGTTATTGTCGAGAAAATCCTGTTTTACACTAAAAAGATGGAAATTCCGTACAATATGATCGATGGGGTGTATGCTCATAAGACCGAATTCATCAGCAAATTCCGTTTGCGTTATAAATATCGGAAATGTTCAACGGTAGATAATCGTCCTATTTGGGCGTTAATATATTCCATTGTTAACGGTAAGAAGATTAAAAATGGTCGTGTATTGTTAAAAGCCGATCCGGCTTTTTTGAGGCATTCGATCGCTTTGTGCCGAATAGAATCTGTGCACCGCAAGCCGATGTCATGTTATATTCTTATGCAAGACGTGATGCTGTAATGCATGATGAGTCGGTAGAAGAATATTTTAAGAAACTATCAGGCGCGTCTGAAGAGTCGACTGATACAGCACATACGGAAGAGGAGGGCAGTCGCTAAGATGAATCATGAAGAATTAACCAAAAGACGTAAGGAACTGATTGATGAACGAGCCGCCCGTTTAGAGGAATGGCGTAAGCTAATTCAATTGGAGGATCGGCCTCCGCTGGCTATCTCCCTCATTGGTTTTATTTTAATTGCTGCCGGTACCGTCATGGTATATTTGGTGGAACATCCAAGTATTTATGAACCGATGTTTTTAGGTGGCTTAGCATTAATGCTCATAGGGGCGGCTGTTTTTTATAATAGTAAAATTACAGTAGATGGTCGATTTAAACGTAAACAAAGATTGCGTACCATTGTGGAAGAGCTGAATGAACAAATTCGTGATGCTTCACAAGAATTAGGGTTGCCGAATCCTAAAATTAAATTCCCTAAAGATCACAGTAAACGCAAAAAGTAATTGATAATGCTAGTCATTTGAAATTGAGCATGGTTCACATCTTAAATGAGAATGCACTGTGGGCCTATGGTTGGACAAAAACTTAAAAATGTATATTGAAAATGTCTATCAATAACCCGTAAAGTGGCATTCCTACTATGTAAATAAGTCAATTTAACTTGCGTAAAAATAATAAGAAATCATTCTCCATAAGTTTGACAAGAAGGAAAAATCGTGCCATAATGAGAATATAGAGTTAAGGTAAGTTCCTTAAAGAAATGATAATTCAGAAATTATCCGGTATATTATGTGGAGGTGTCCAACTATGAGATTGATCGGTGACGAATGTATTAAATGTGGTTCTTGTGCTTCTGTATGCCCAGTAGGCGCTATCAGCGAAGGCGAACTCAAATACGAAATCAATGAAACTTGCATCGACTGCGGTTCTTGCGAATCCGTATGCCCTGTAGGCACTATTCATCCAGCTGAATAATCTTGGATGCTCAAAGCCCTCTAGATAGAGGCTTTTTTTCTTTGCCCTTTTTTATATAGAGTAGACCAAACCGAGCGTTTTATGTCATAATACATAGTAAAGGAAATGCCCTAATGATATGGAATACAGGCATTTTAGAATAAACTGGCTAGACTATAAACTGATAAAGGATGGATAGAGTGTATATTATAATTGGTATTGCATGGTTCGTATTAGATCAATTGACAAAGCAATGGGTGCAGGCATCGTTCTTGCTGGGGGAATCCCTACCGGTCATACCTAATGTCTTTCATTTGACATATATTTTAAATAAAGGCGCAGCCTTTGGCATATTGGCGAATCAGCGACTTTTTTTCTTGGCTATAGTCGTTGTCTTACTCGGTGCGTTATGGTATTTTCGCCGATATATTTTAAACGGCGATGTTTTTACAAAACTGGGGACCGCCTTATTGGTTAGCGGTGCTCTGGGCAATGGCTGGGACCGATATCACTTGGCGCCGTAGTGGACTTCTTTGATTTTCGTATATGGCCCATTTTTAATGTAGCGATATCGGGATTTGTGTCGGTGTGGTGCTATTGGCAATTCATGTTTGGCGAACACCGCATGAAGGAGGTAAGTAATGAAATCAGATACTTTACATACTATGGATGAATCTTTGCAATATATGGATGAATCTTTGGATACGATGGAAGCAGTGGACGGTAATGCAGGAATTGATAAGACGATTACCTTAACCGTTCCGGACGATAAAGAAGGGGAACGACTAGATGTATATTTAACATCGATTATGGAAGGGTCTCGCAGTTATGTACAACAATTGATTAAAAGCGGGGCTGTCACGGTTAATCAAAAAGCGGCCAAAAGTAATTTAAAGCTTACGGCCGGTTCAAAGATTTTTGTGGCCGTGCCGAAGCCGCAAGCGGTTGAAGTAAAACCGGAAGATATTCCTCTCGACATCCTCTATGAAGATCACGATATTATTATCATCAATAAACCGCGTGGTATGGTAGTGCATCCGGCGGTAGGTAATTATACGGGCACACTGGTAAATGCTTTATTATTCCATTGTAAGGATTTATCGGGAATTAATGGTGAAATTCGTCCGGGCATCGTTCATCGACTCGATAAAGATACATCGGGCGTCATGATGGCAGCGAAGAATGATTTGGCTCACATCGGTTTGGCTGAACAGGTAAAAGCCCATTCGGCAACGCGTACCTATTATGCATTGGTACACGGCAATATTGTGGAAGAACGAGGCACGATTAAGGCGCCTATCGGACGTCATCCGAAAGACAGAATGAAAATGGCCGTTGTGTTTGAAAACAGTAAGGAAGCGATTACACATTTCACGGTTGTAGAACGATTCGGCAAACATACCTTGGTTCAATGTGTACTGGAAACAGGCCGGACACATCAGATTCGTGTTCATTTTGCTCATATCGGCCATCCGGTGGTCAACGATCCGTTCTACGGCTATCGTAAGATGGATTTTCCTATTGAAGGGCAAGCCTTACATTCCTTCAGTTTAGCCTTGAAACACCCTATTTCGGGACAGGATATGTATTTTGAAGCGCCGTTACCGGAGGACTTTTTAGCTTGCTTAGACTATGCTAAAACTCATAATGTATAAGGAGTCAGCTATGCAGGAAAAACGAATTCTAATGGATGAACAGGCTATGATGCGGGCCATTCGCCGCATTAGCCATGAAGTTTTAGAACGTAATAAAGCCTGGAACATGCACTCATTTAGGCATTGAACGGCGCGGCATTTATTTAGCGGAGCGTTTACAAGCTCAGATTGAAGCTATCGAAGGCGTGCATATTGATGTGGCAACTATCAACGTGGCTATGTACCGTGATGACAGAACGACCAAGGGCAAAGAAGGGCCGCCGTTCACGTTAGATACGACGGGGAAACTGGTTATTTTGGTAGATGATGTTCTCTATACGGGGCGAACCATTCGTTCCGCCTTAATGCCTTAATGGAAGTGGGCAGACCGCGGGCTATTCAATTAGCCGTACTCGTTGACCGAGGACACCGCGAATTGCCGATTCGCGCCGATTATGTGGGGAAAAATATTCCTACATCTCATATGGAAACCGTGCGCGTAAATGTTAAAGAGCAGGACGGGGAAGATAGCGTTACTATTTCGTAAGATTGAAAATATGATAATAGCAGGAAGCTTCGGTTGATGGCAAATAAAAGGACATTGCCTTATTTTGGCAATGTCCTTTTGGTATGTATATTTCTTAACGTCATAGCAGCAATATAGAACTATGAAACACTTATTTTTTATATACCAAGGCGTAAGTAGAAATCTTCGCCGCCTTGTCGTTTGATTGGATTGGTTAGGCACAGCTTTTGAATATCTGTAGCTCGTTGGTCCAGTGCAGCTAATTCAGCGGTGAGGCCGGAGGCCGTATTTATAAAAGGAGCCCACTTCTGGATGAGGGGCACCGTAAACTCTTTACGTTGCAGCCAAGGTCTGGCTTCATCGGTAAAACCAAGGAGGCGTGCATATTGCGGCCCTTCTGTGTGAGCTTCATTTTGTAATTCCCTAGTAATGCCAAGGACCGTATAAGAAGCCATGCGATCAAGGCGGGCATAGGAATAACGCTTCGATTTTAATTGCTCACGCGCTTCCGGCCAAGATGCTTTTTGACTGACCGAAGTCCAAATTTGGTGGAGACCTTCTTTAAAATCGGCTAATGCCTCTAATTGAGCGGCCCCTTGTTTTCGGCTTTCATAGAGCACGAGGTCATAGTATCTGGCTAAATCAGAATAAGCGCCCGATTCGACAGACTCTTTATATTCGCCTTGTAAATTAGCTGAAATATAGGGGGATACGTTATCCGTTGAAGGAAAATCGGTGAGCGCGTCGAGATTTCTGATTTGGCGGCGCAAGGCTGTGCCGGATGGCCAGTTACTTGCGAGTTTGTCACTATGATGTTCACCTTCCGCAAAATGGGGATGATATTCATCGCTAAGCCATATTGATGAATGGCTTTGGTATATTCGAGACCAAGCAAGGCGTTTGGTTGATTGACGATAGCCGCCGCATCCGGACATTCAGTAATAATAGCTTGGCGTAAAGCGGTACCGTAAAATTCACCCTTTTTCAGCGCTTCACGGCAGGCCGTTTGTACGGTACTGCTCAGGCTAAGGCGGGCGATTTTTTGTAATAAAGAGGCATCTTCCGTTTCGGTGCCGAAAGCGAGGGCGCGAGCTCCTAATCGGTGCAATAATCTGACCCCGCCGGCGGCAAACCGTTCGGCGTTGGCCGTAGCGTACACCGTAGGAAGTTCGATGACAGCGTGAGCGCCGTTTAATAGAGCCCAACGGGCCCTGGTGAATTTATCAAAAAGAGCCGGTTCGCCGCGTTGCACGAAGGAACCGCTCATAACAACAAGACGCAGTGCATCGGGATAGCGTTTTGCCAATTCTTTCAGTTGATGTTCGTGCCCTTTGTGAAAGGGGTTATATTCGGCAATGATTCCGATACAATTCATAATGTTACTCCTTTGAAAATTTACGTGTTATTTATTTCATTATAGCACAGAATGAGAGGGCGTATTTTCAGTTGTAGAGAGGCAATTTTTGAAAAAACTTAATTTTTACAATAAAATTACAGTAAATATACATATGAATAAAAATAATAGTGAATATGTCTAAAAAGAGGCGTGCAAGTAATTGCAAAGAATGGTATAATTTAAACGTACGCTTTACTTGTACAGACGTTTTGAATCGAGGGATATTATGAAGAAATGGTTCACTGTTTTTTGCATGGCTTTGCTGATGCTTGCGATTAGCGGCTGTGGCAGTGATAATGCATTGGATTCTTATAGTTTCGGTCATAAAGTAATTAAGAGCGGCAACTCGGAAATTACCGTTGCCTTGCCTTACGATATAGGTGTTCAGCCTAATACGACCAAAAATGCGTTGGGGTATCCTGTAACGACGTATTTAGGGGCCGATAAAAACTTCCTGGTTTCCATTGAAGCCATCTCCCCGAAAGCGGGTCAACCTTTGCCGACAGCAGCGGCTTATGGTGCTGAATCTAAAGCTTTTTATGAAAAAAGCTTCGGCAACAATTTGACATGGTCGGATGAGATGAAAACGGTAGACGGTGTTCAAGCCTTTATCTCGTCAGCTACACTGGTAGCTAACAAAATCCAAATTCGTTTCTTTCAATACACATTTGCCGATAAAGGTGTATTGTGGAATATAACCTATCAGTATCCTGTTGACAGCACAATGGGAGCTCAGATTTCTGACCTTGTGGTAGGAAAAATTCAAATTACTAAGAAAGAGGGATAAGTAATGAATGTTTTAGTAGTAAACTGTGGTAGTTCTTCTTTAAAATACCAACTCATTGACATGGACAATGAAGCGGTATTAGCTAAAGGACAATTTGAAAAAATCGGTGCGGAAGATGCTATCTTCACTCACAAACGTCCGGATGCTGAAAAGTTGGAACGCGTAGAACCAATTTTGGACCACAAACAAGCGCTTAAAATTTTGCTCGACATCTTGATTGATGCAGAATTCGGCGTAATTTCTTCCATGGATGAATTGATGCAGTTGGTCATCGTGTGGTTCATGGTGCTGAAAAGTTTGCTGACTCCGTGTTGATTACACCGGCCGTTATGGAAGCTTTAGAAGAATGTGCTAAAATTGCACCGCTTCATAACCCACCAAACATCCAAGGTATCGAAGCTTGCGAAGCTATCATGCCAAAAGTACCTCAGGTAGCTGTATTTGATACGGCTTTCCATCAGACTATGCCTGCTGAAGCATTCCTTTACGGTTTGCCATACGAAGCATACACTGAACTCGGTGTTCGTCGTTACGGCTTCCACGGCACCAGCCATAAATACGTGGCTCAGCGCGTAGCTGAATTAATGGGCAAACACATGAGTGATTTGCGCATCATTTCTTGTCACCTTGGTAACGGTTCCAGTGTGGCTGCTATTAAAGCCGGTCGTTCCATCGATACTTCCATGGGCTTCACGCCATTGTCCGGTTTGATTATGGGTACTCGTTGCGGCGATATCGACCCTGCTATCGTTCCTTTCTTGATGGATAAATGGGATATGACATACCATGAAATCGACGCCATCATGAACAAGAAATCCGGTGTATTCGGTATTTCCGGTGTGTCCAACGACTTCCGCGTAATCGAAGAAGCGGCTGAAGAAGGCAACAAACGTGCTCAGTTGGCACTTGATATGTTCCACTACAAAGTTCGCTCCACAATCGGTGCTTATGCAGCTGTTATGGGCGGCGTAGACGTAATCGTATTCACAGCCGGTATCGGTGAAAACGGTATTGGTAACCGTGACGCTATTTGTAACGGTCTTGAATACCTCGGAACTCGTCTTGATCGTGAACGCAACAACGTACGCGGTAAAGAAACTGAAATCAGCGTAGAAGGTTCCAAAGTTAAAATCTTCGTAGTTCCTACTAACGAAGAAATCATGATTGCTCGTGATACTAAACGTATTACTGCAAGTCTTGTGATGAAAAACTGGTAATATAATAGTCTGATTGACGATTGTAAAATCTAATGATGATATGCTCGCGCAGTACCTTTCGAGGTACTGCGCGTTGTAGTTTACGGCATATTCGGGGGTAAACATAACTGATGAAAATATATTTGGCATCGGCGTCGCCGCGGCGCCGTGATTTATTGGAACAATTACACATTGAATTTGAAGTTGTGACGAGCACCTATGAAGAGCATAATGAGGAGTTTGAGAGTCCCTATGAATTGGTGGAAGCGCAGGCTTTGGGGAAGGCCTTGGCGGCGTTGGTTCCGGAGACCGGGGTCGATAAAACTTATGTGGTTATTGGTTCCGATACGATTGTGGCTCATAAGGGCCATGTGTTGGGCAAACCGGCTAATGAAAAAGAGGCCGTTCAGATGCTCCGTGAATTGTCTGGTGATACACACGAAGTGGTGACCGGGGTGGCGCTTTGTTATTACGATGGAGACAAGGAGTTAATTAAGCAAGAGGTGTTTCACGTCGTAACAAAGGTTCTTTTTTACTCGCTTAGTGATGCGGAAATAAAAGCGTATGTGGCTACCGGTGAACCACTCGATAAAGCCGGTGCTTATGGCATACAGGGGCAGGGGGCTTATTTAGTAGAGCGCATTGAAGGTTCTTATACGAATGTGGTTGGCCTTCCGGTGGAAGTGGTAGCGCGATATTTACGGCGCATGGGGCGCCGGACTAACAGCGTGAATTAGGTTAGTGAATTAGCTGGTAATTTAGGTTAGTGAGTTGGGTTAGTGATTTAGGGGGACATATGATTAAGACATATACAGGCGTTGTCAGAGAATGGCAGCCATGGCAGAAACCACGTGAAAATTTTTAACTTTGGGAGCCGCCGGCGTAAGCACGGTTGAGTTATTGGCGATTTTACTCAGAACGGGACGACAGGGGTCATCCGGTATTGGATTTGGCCAAAGAAGTCCTTGATACAGTAAGTCATGGCGCGTATGGACTGAATGATACGACCGTAGGTGCTTTACAAAAGATTAAGGGCATCGGTCGCGATAAGGCGGTTACCGTTTGTGCGGCCATTGAATTGGGGCGTCGTCTCGGTCAGCTGCGAGTGAAGGAGCATTTTGAAGATTTCAGTAGCCCTAAAGCGGTGGCATCCTATATTATGGAGCGCTTGCGTTATGAAAAAGAAGAGCATTTCTGTGCCGCCTTTTTAACTTGTAAAAATAAATTAATTGATGTGGAAACCATCTCAATCGGCGGTTTAACCGGTAGTTTGGCAGAGCAGCGTACCGTGTTTCGTCAAGCTATGCAGGCCAATGCGGCGAGCCTCATTTTAATTCATAACCATCCATCCGGTGATCCGGAACCCAGTTCTGAAGATATCGGTATTACGAAACTGTTTATTAAAGCGGGCAAGCTGATGGGCATTCCCGTGCTGGATCATGTAGTTATCGGTGATGGCCGCTATACCAGTCTCTGTGAGAAGGGACTATTATAGGTTACAGAAGGCTTTGCGAAAATGGCTGATGAAAATTGCTGCATTCTTTGCTAAAAAGCTCTTTTATAGAAAAAATTGTCTAAACGAATTCACGGTAAATGCTATAATAAAGGGACAGGCTGAGTATAAAAAGGAAGATTTGAAAATGAATTTTTGGCGATGAGATTTATGTTTGCCGGGCCTGTTTTTACAAAAATACAGCAGTATGAATAGGGCGTGATAATTAGAGAACAAGCGCCGATTTGGTTGATTTATCCTTACTGCCGATAGTATAATATAGGGATGAGTAAAGTAAGGAGACTAAACATATGATTCGTATTTTTTCGTCCTTAGGACGAGATTTAGGCATAGATATTGGAACCGTGAATACCCATGTACATGTGCAGGGGCGCGGGGTCGTATTGTCCGAACCGTCACTGGTGGCTACCGATACGAAACAGGAAGGTATCGTAGCTGTTGGTGCCGATGCGGAACGACTTTTGCTTAGAACCCCTGACATGCTGGATGAACTTCGCCCGTTGCGCGACGGTTTTATTGTAGATTATCGTGTTATGCTCACTATGTTGCGCCACTTCATGAGTAAGGCGTCTCGTACCGTAGGTCGTACGCGTGTTATTATGGCCGTGCCTTGCGGTATTACAGATGTGGAAAAACGAGCCATGACGGACGCTATTATTCAGGCCGGAGCGCGCGAAGCGTACTTGGTGGAAGCACCGGTGGCGGCTGCTTTAGGCTGTAATTTGCCGGTATTTGAAGCATGTGGCAGTATGGCTGTAGATATTGGCGGCGGTACCACCGATATCGGCGTTATGTCCTTAGGGGGCAAGGTTATTGCTCACTCCGCACGTATTGGCGGTCATGATTTTAATGAAGCTATATTACAATATATTAAAAATACCTATTCCGTAATGGTCGCTGTAGAAACGGTGGAAGGTATTAAAATGGAACTGGGAACGGCCTTGCCGCCACAGGAAGAATTGGAAGTTTCTTTCATGGGGCGCGATATTGCCAATGGTCTGATGAAACGAATTATTATTCGTAAATCGGAAGTTTACCAGGTTATGCAGGACACATTACAACGGATTGTAGATGAAATTAAATCCGTTGTGGAACAGACGCCACCTGAATTGGCAGCGGATATTATGGAGCGCGGTATGACTTTAACCGGTGCTACGGCACTTATGGAAGGCCTTGGTCAGCGCATTAGTGAAGAATTGGGGATTCCTGTGCAGGTACCGCCGGAACCGGGGTATGCGGTGGCGGTTGGTTTGGGCCAAGCGTCCAAAGAATTTGCACGGATGGATCGTTTTATTATTGCATCGAAAAATCGGAAAGGAAGGGCGTAATGTTTTCATCAGAACGACGGTTAATAGTCGTAGTAGGATTATGCTGCGTATTTTTAGCGCTCTTAGGCTATGCGTGGAAACAACGAACTGCTATTCCGTATGTAACGGTACCGTTGGAGCGAGTAACAACACCGTTTACTTATGGCGCTTCGCGATTTTTAGGATCCATTCATACCGGCATTGCCGTTATTGATACAGCTATTAATGGTACTAAAGAAATAGACGCTATTCGTGAAGAAAATGCACAATTACTGCAACGCGTAACAAACTATGATGAAGTAGTAGCTGAAAACATGCGTTTACGTCAGTTATTGTCTTTTCAGAACAATTATCCTCAATTTGATATGATGGCGGCGACTGTGGTGACCCGCGATGTGGGGACTTGGACCAATACCTTTACTATTGATCGCGGTAGTGAAGACGGTTTGGAACCGAATATGCCAGTTGTGATTCCCGGTGGGGTAGTTGGTTTTATCAGCGACGTATATACTCATTCAGCTCGCGTACAGACCATACTTGATCCGCGTACGGCTATCGGCGTTATCGTACAGCGTCCAGAATCGCGTGTAGCGTCAATTGTTAAAGGTAACGGTAGCAATCCGGATGAGCCTTTATTGGTTAACGTGGCTCGCGATGGCGACGTATTGAATGGCGATACCTTGATTACCTCCGGCTACGGCGGGATTTACCCGAAAGGTCTCTTGGTTGGTCATGTAACGCGAATTGATAATGATTCGGAAGGTTTTGTTAAAAACGCGGTCGTACAATTATCGGCCGATTTACGCAATGTAGAAGAAGTATTCGTTATTATGCGCTCTCGCGAAGGCGAATTGGATAAGCCAAGCTTAACTCCAAAATTGGTACCGCAAACACAGCGTGACCAAGTTGAAGGGGTAAAAGGAGCGACGCAGCAATGAGAACTCTAATATACATACTCATGGGTATATTTACCTTTTTGATTCAAGCCGATGTATTGCCCATGCTCTTTAGGCAAGGGTGGATACCGAATTTGATTCTGGTTTGGGTTATTGTATTATCTTTGCTCAAAGGCCGTCGTATCGGCCTTATGGCCGCTATTACAGGCGGTTTAGTCCATGATATTTTGATCTCGAATTCTTTTGGACTTCACTTATTCCCATATATCGCCGTTGCTTACATTGTGAGCATCTGGTCATTCAGCGTATACGAAGAGCAGTGGTATATTACCTTTGCGTGGGTTTCCGTAGGTACTTTGGCGGATATTATTTTCCGCATTGGTATGCTCTGGTTGGGGCGTGAAGATATTCTCGTAGGTTCGTATTTATGGCATCATATTTGGCCTGTTTGGTGGCTCAACGGGCTCTTGGGCATTATGATTCATGAAATTTTATGGAACATGGAGGAGAAAGACGAATATATTTGGTAGTCAATTAAGGAGGCATCGGCGTGCTTGAAGCATTATATAAAAAGAATAAAAAAGGCCGTTTTGATGCCTTAATGTATATAGTCAGCGCTATATTTGTTATTCTTATTATTCGCTTATTTTATCTGCAGATTATGGATGGCGAATATTACCACACCAAGGCGGAAGGCAATCGCCTGCGCATGGTGTCGGTAACGGCGGCGCGCGGGGTCATGTATGATCGTAACGGTCAGATTGTAGCCGGTTCACGGCCAGCTTATACGGTATCCATTGTACCAACCGGGCAGGATATCGATCCGGGCGAACTCAACCGTTTGGCCACAATGCTTAATATTAAGCCGGACGTGATTCAAAGTAAAATTGCAGCCCATAAGGGCGGCTATGAGCCGATTCGCTTGGCCACGGACATTACGATGGACCGCGTAACTATGATTGAAGAACATCGCCATGAATTGCCGGGCGTAACCATTGATGTAGAGCCATTGAGATACTATCCATATGATTCTTTGGCATCACAACTCTTCGGTTATGTAGGTGAAGTCAGCGAAGATGAATTGAATGAGCTTAAAGCGGAAAATCTAGAAACACCGGTAGGACCGGGCACTATTTTAGGACGCTCCGGTCTTGAAAAAATGTATGATGATGTATTGCGTGGCATCGACGGCGGTAAGCAGGTAGAAGTAGATGCTACCGGTCGCCCCGTGGCGGAAGTGGGCCGTAAGGACACTATTCCGGGGCGAGACATTCATTTGACCATTGATTTACCGTTACAAAAAGCGGCTGAAAAAGCGGTAGCCGATCAATTGGCGTCACTCCGTTCTCAAGGCATTCCGGCCCAAGGTGCGGCGGTTGTAGCTATGGACCCGAATACGGGGGCTATTCTCGCATGGTAAGTGCACCGGGTTTCAATCCGAACTGGTTTGCCCGTGGTATTACATCGGCACAATGGAATCAACTTAATAACGACCCAAATCATCCGTTTGATAATAAGGTTATTTCCGGTGAATATCCACCGGGCTCACCATTTAAAATTATTACCGGTGCAGCTGCATTGGAACTAAAAAAAGTAACGCCTAACGAGATGATATTCGATAGTGGTCGTCACTGGTTAATCGACAAGCGAAATGCCGAAGGTGAAGCTTTAGGCTGGCTTGATTTTAATACAGCCTTGGCCAAATCGGATAACGTTTATTTCTATGAAATGGGTAATCGTGTAGGCATTGAAGAACTGGACCGTTTTGCGAAGTTGTTTGGGTTGGGTGAAAAAACGGGCATTAAGCTCTATGGTGAATCCAGCGGTAACTTGGCAAGTCCGGAATACAAGCGTAAAGTATTTGATCAAGACTGGTATTTAGGGGAAACCTTCGATGCGGCCATCGGTCAGTCCTTTACCTTGGTAACGCCAATTCAGATGGCTATGATGATGTCGGAAGTAGCTAATGGTGGTATTCGTTACCAACCATATGTAGTAAGTCGTATCGATAATAGCGACGGTACACCGGCAGAAATTTTCGGACCTAAAAAAATGGGCGTATTACAAGTTTCAAAAACAGTTATGGATTTAATCCGTAATGCATTGCGCGACGTAACAGCCGAAGGCGGTACAGCAGGTGCGCTCTTTAAAGGGTGGCCTATTGAAATCGCCGGTAAAACCGGTACGGCGGAAAACTCCACCGGCCGTGACCATGGTTGGTTTGTAGCCTATGCACCATATGATAAACCGCGTATTGTTGTAGTTGCTTTGGTAGAACAAGGTAGTTTTGGTGCCGGCTCGGCCGGTCCGATTGTTAGAGACGTACTAGCTGAATATTTCCATATTAATGGTGCCGGTACTGATAATAAAAACGGTACTAATGGGAATGGTTCGTCAACCGGTGTCAATACTAATAGTGCAGCAAATAATAATTCTCTAGGAACTACTTCAACTAATACCGGTAATACAGCAAACGGTTCAACCGCTGCAGGCGGTGATAATTCATCGAATACAGCGGTAACAGGACCGCAACAACGTTAAAACATTGTTTAGTTATTCAAGTTTAACGGTTAAGTTTTAGTATCTGTTAAGTGTTAATAATTTTAGTATTTGTTATGTGTTTATTTTCTGAGTTTTTTACTGCTATAGGTATGTTTGAGATTGATTGTGTAGTGGGTTATGGTAGTGAGAAAGGAAAGGAGTTGCTATGGGAAAGGTTATAGCTATTATGTCCGGTAAGGGCGGCGTTGGTAAAACTACAATGACAGCGTATATTGGTGCTGCTTTAAATCGTCGAGGTCATCGCGTGTTAATTACCGATGCCGATTTTGGGATGCGTGATTTAGACTTAGTCATTGGCAAAGAAAATGATATCTTTTTTGATGCTGTAGATATTTGGAAAGATAACTGCAATCAGGACAGTGCTATTATACCGTTAACGGACGATTTTGACTTTTTACCGGCAACTCAGACTCGCCGCTGGGAAGATGTGGGGCGCAAAGGTTATGCGAAACTTATAAAAAAACTGGCGGAAAGTTATGATTTCGTCATTATTGATGCGCCGGCCGGTATCGGTCGCGGCAATGAAGCCGTTTTCAAAGCCGCTGATCAATTATTGCTCGTAGCGGAACCTATGTGGGTATCGCTTCGTGCGGTGCAGCGCGTTATGCAGCTTTGTCACGAAGAACGTCAGTTCAACTATGCTTTAATTTTAAATAACGTAGGCCGCAGTGAAGTAGCCGTAGCCGTTGAAGAAGCTTTGGCGACGTTACAGGTAGAACAATTAGCAACCATTCTGCCTCACAGCATTAAGCTTATGAGCTGGGCACAGGATGGTACATTACATGAATTCTGTGATGATGCAGTGGATACCATGATGGTACCGCTCCTTGAATACATTGAAACATCCGAAGTTTGGCCGGAAGAAAAATTGCTGGACCGTTGGTATCAATTACAAGCGGCTGAGGAAATAGCAAAAGAAATAACGCCAACGGCCAATACGAAGGTTGAAGCAGCAGTGACTGCGGCCGTAGCCGAAGCCGCTACAGCTGAGCCTATGGTAGACAGAATTGTAGAAGGCGAACGCGTTGAAGTTGAGACTTTAGAAGTAAATCGAGACTCTGTGTCGGCCCATAGCGATGTGGCTACCCAAAATGAATTGGTTGGCAATGGCGCTAAGTTGGTGCTGTTCCGGCTGTCAGCGATGTGGCAGATGAAGCCTCTGAGGACAGTGCGGTTGAAGCAAAATCCATGGTTGAGGCGGTTAAAACCGAGATGACCGCACCGGTAGCATCTTCGGCGAAAGTAGCTGTTGAAGCAGCCAAATCTACGGCTGAAACGGCAGCGGCTAAAGCGGAAGATATAGTTGATTCTGTAACCGACAAAGCTGAAGCAGTGACACATGCCGCATCAGACAAAGCTGAAGCAGTGGCAGATGCCGTATCAGATAAAGCTGAAGCAGTGGCAGATGCGCAACCGACAAAGCTGAAGCGGTGGCAGAAAAAGCTGAGGACTTAGTAGAAGCTGTAACAGATAAGTTGAAGAAGTAGTGGCAACTGTAGAAGATAAAACGGAAGAAGTAGTAGATAAAGCGAAAGAAGTTGCTGAGGAAACAGCTGCTGAAATTAAAGCAGTAACAGATGAATCGGCAGAAGAGAAAGAAGAACCGGCACAGCCTAAGAAAATGAGCTTGTTTGAAGTTTTTAAAAAGAAAATTTCAAGCCTATGGTCGTAGCCGTATGCGCTAGGAGGTATATATGTGGCATAGAATCTGGCGCGAATGGGACTGGACCGTCGTAATTTGTACGCTCCTGCTCATTAGCGTAGGTGTTGTCATCATTGGCAGTGCCACTCATGTAAATCGTGATGGTCTCGACATAAACGATTTAGTGAGTAAACAACTTATGTTTTTTGTAATTAACACAGTAGTTATTGTTATGATGCAATGGTTTGATTATCGTCGCCTTCGTTCGTGGGGACGGCCACTGTATTTTATTACCATATTACTGTTGGTAGCGGTTATGCTTATCGGTACATCCGCTTTAGGTGCGCAGCGTTGGATCCAAATCGGGCCAATCACCATTCAGCCGTCGGAATTCACGAAATTACTCATGATTATCAGTATGGCGCAAATGATGGAAAATCGAGTGAATAAACTGAACACCTTTCGCTCGCTGGTGCCGATAGTATTATATGTAGGGATTCCGACCTTATTGGTATTTAAACAGCCTGACCTTGGTACATCCTTGGTATATCTGGCCATTTTGTGCGGCATGCTCTTCGTAGCAGGCATTCGGATGCGTTTGGTACAAATCATCGTAGGTGTTGCCGTTGTTTTGGCGCCGTTAGGTTGGTTCGTTTTGCAAGAATACCAGAAACAACGTATTTTAGTATTTTTAAACCCGAATATTGATCCCTTTGGGGCCGGGTATCACATTATTCAGTCGAAAATCGCCATCGGTTCCGGTATGATTCTCGGTAAGGGCCTTTTTGAAGGTACGCAAAGTCAGTTAAACTTCTTGCCGGAAAATCATACAGACTTTATTTTCTCCGTTATCGGGGAAGAATTAGGCTTTGTAGGCTGTGTAATCGTATTATTGTTATTGTTCCTTTTAATTTATCGCAGTATTATGATTGCCCGCAGTGCCAACGATACTTTCGGTACACTCTTAGCTACCGGTATCGGCTCCATGTTGGTATTCGAAGTGCTCGTTAACGTAGGTATGACGACCGGTATTATGCCGGTTACGGGGATTCCGTTGCCGTTTATCAGTTACGGTGTCAGTGCGTTGACCACGAATATGATTAGTGTCGGTTTATTGCTTAATATTGCAATGCACCGCAAGAAGTTAATGTTCTAAATTTAATTTTAGATTGATTGAAATTACGCCCAATAAATTAATAGCAGAGGCTATAAAAATAGCCTTAGAAGAAGTTTTAAAATGTTTTAATGAAAGTGAAAGGCAACTTCAGAAAGTTGTCATTATGATAGATTTTGAATCGGAGGTCCTATGGTTCAATTAGATGCGAGCTGGTTGCAGCATGTACAAAAGCCCGCGCGATATACAGGCGGCGAATGGAATAGCGTTGTGAAAGATCACAAAGATATGGATGTTACCATGTGTTTTGGTTTTCCTGACGTATACGAAGTGGCCATGAGTCACTTAGGTATTAAGATTTTATATTCCTTGCTCAATGAATTACCCTATGTGGCGGCAGAACGCGTATGCGCGCGTGGCATGATATGGAAGAGGAAATGCGTAAACGCAACATTCCGTTGTATTCTTTGGAAACGAAGACACCGGTTAAAGATTTTGATTTCTTAGCGTTTACCTTACAATATGAAATGAGTTATACCAACATTTTAAACATGTTGGATATGGGCGGCATTCCGTTCTACAGTAAAGACCGAGACTTGTCCTTCCCACTCATTACGGCGGGTGGTCCTTGTGCATACAATGTGGAGCCGATTGCCGATTTTGTAGATATCGTAAACCTCGGTGAGTCGGAAGAGCACATCGTTGAAATGGTGGAACTCTACCGTCAGGAAAAAGCGGCCGGCTTCCCGGGCGGCAAAGAAGGGCTTTTGCGCAATGGCGCAGATTCCGGGTAACTATGTGCCGTCTTTATATGAACCGCAGTATACCGAAAAAGGTGATTTCAAAGGCATGAAAGTGCTGGCCGAAGAGGCACCGGCAGTAGTGCAGAAACGTATCATCGAAGACATGGACAACTGTTTCTATCCAACTAAACCGGTTGTACCGTATATCGATGTCGTTCATGACCGTGCCGTATTGGAATTGTTCCGCGGTTGTACCCGTGGCTGTCGTTTTGCCAGGCCGGTATGTTATATCGTCCGGTGCGTGAACGTTCACCGGAAAAACTGGTTCAATTGGCGAAAGAAATCATTGCCAATACGGGCTATAACGAAATTTCCCTTATGTCCTTGAGCTCCGCCGACTACTCCCGTTTGCCGGAACTGGTTGACATGCTCATGGAAGAATTTAAGGACAAGCAGGTCAGCGTAAGCTTGCCTTCATTGCGTATCGATGCGTTCTCAATCGATATTGCCAAAAAAGTGCAGCAAGTTCGCAAGAGTGGTTTGACGTTTGCGCCGGAAGCGGGCTCCCAGCGTATGCGTGATGTTATCAATAAAGGGGTTAGCGAAGAAGACTTAATCGCCGCTTGTACCAATGCTTTTAAATCGGGCTGGAATACGGTTAAATTGTACTTCATGATGGGCTTGCGACCGAAACGGATGAAGACGTAGCAGGCATTGCGATTTGGCCTATAAAGTACTTGATTTACATCGTGAAATCACGGGCAAACGAAATGGCAAGGTAACGGTCAGCGTATCCTTCTTCGTGCCGAAGAGTCATTCTCCATACCAGTGGTACGGCCAGCAGTCGGTGGAAGAAATTCATCGTAAACAGCAATATTTAAAAACGCTCATCAATAACCGCAATATTTCCTATCATTATCATGACGGGGCTACCGGTTATATGGAAGCGGTGTTTGCCCGCGGCGACCGTCGTTTGGCGAAAACATTGATTGAAGCGTGGAAATTAGGCTGTAAGTTTGACGGGTGGACTGAATTCTTCTCCATTGATAAATGGATGCAGGCGTTCAAAAATACAGGCATCGATCCTGATTACTATGCCCGTCGCGACCGCGATTTTGATGAACCGTTGCCATGGGATCATCTAGATGATACTGTTTCCAAGAAATACTTAAAACAGGAATGGGACCGTGCCGTTGAGGCAACCTTGACCCGTGACTGCCGCCGCTTACCATGTAACGGCTGTAATGTGTGTCCGGAACTTAATACGGCGATTGTAGATTATCAGGAGGGTGGACGCGTTGAAAAAGTTACGTTTGGCCTTAAGTAAGGGCGAAGAAATGCGATTTTTATCGCACCTGGATTATGCACAGGCCGTGGAACGTATGATTCGTCGTGCTTTTATTAAAATGGCCTATTCGGAAGGTTTTAACCCGCATATGAAAATAAGCTTTTCCTCCGCTTTAGCCTTGGGTATTACGGCGGAAGTGGAATATCTTGATATGGATATTCTGGAAGATGAGGCCACCGTGGAATCCATTATGGAGCGCTTAAACCGGGTAGCACCGCCGGGACTCACCGTAATGTCCGGTCGTGAAATGCCGGATAAGGTAAAAAAACTCATGGCCATTTGTAACTATGCGGTCTATGAAGTATCCGGTCCGATAACGGCCGATGTCAATTGGGATGAACTTTTAAAAGAGTTCAATGAGGCTTCGGAAATCGCTTATGAAAAGGTGACACCGAAGAAAACCCGTACTATCGATGTGAAGCATTTTGTAAAAGAACCGATTACAGCGCGCCTTGACGGTGACCGCGTGACTCTAACCATGGGCATCGGCATATATCCGGAAGGTACCATGAAACCGGGGGATGTATGGCAACTTGGCCGTGAAAAATACGGCTGGCCTGTAACCGACGGTTACTCCATTCATCGCCATGAAATCATGGTGGAACGGGATGGGGAGTTATTGTCCCCGTTAGATGTAACGGTATAAGTATAAAGAAAGGAGTTTGCCATGAAACGAATCGTAGCCAATGTGATGGCTGAAGAAATTCGTATGGTTGTGTTGGATGAGCAGAATGAGCTGGTAGATACAGCCTTTTATCGTCCCACTCGTGACGAGACCATCAACCATATCTACAAGGGCATAGTGCGCAATGTACTGCCCGGCATGTCGGCGGCGTTCGTTGATATTGGTCTTAAGCAAAATGCGTACCTTAATTTGAAACAAGGTAAGCAGACTAAGGCTATGGGCAAACTCTTTGTAGGTCAAAATATACTCGTCCAGGTTGTGAAGGAAGAAATGCTCGGCAAAGGGCGCGCGTCAGTGCGACGTGAGCCTGGCCGGTCGTTTTATGGTGCTTTTGCCTTATTCGGAAGGGCTCCATATTTCCAAGCGTATTACCGATGACAATTTACGCGCTCAATTGGCTGATATGGCAGCGCCGTATTTAGCGAACGGTTGCGGTTTTATTCTGCGCACTGCGGCAGCGGAAGCTACGGCGGATGAGTTAAAGGGGGATATGGAATTCCTTTGGCGTACTTGGCAGCAATTGCAAAATCGCTACAAGGTGGCCAAGGGTGGCTCTGAGCTCTATAGTGATGCGGATTTTTGGTTCCGCGTTATCCGCGAATATTTAGGCCATGATGTTAATGAAATCATCGTAGATGACGGCGGGGCTTACGAACGGTTGCAGGAATTGTTGAGTATCACTAACATGACGGAGGCCGTTTCGCTGCAGCTCCATAATTCGGCGGAACCTATTTTTAAAGAGTGGCAGGTAGAGTCACAGCTTGATATATTGTTAAATGCTACCGTGGATTTACCGTCCGGCGGTTTTTTGAAAATCGATACGACGGAAGCTTTGACGGTAATAGATGTTAATTCCGGTCATTTTACGGGTCGTTCCGGCACCGCCGGGGAAGTAGCCATGGAAGTGAATCGTGAGGCCGCCAAGATGATTGCCAGACAGTTGCGCTTGCGCGATATCGGTGGTATCATCGTGTGTGACTTTATAGATTTGCCAAAGAAAGCACAACGGGATGAATTGGTGGCCTATTTGACACAACTGGTTCGTCAGGATCGGGTAAAAACCGTGGTGTGCGGCATTACCTCTTTAGGGCTCGTAGAAATTACCCGTAAACGGGAACGACAAGGCTTGCAGAGTATTTTATTTGATACTTGTTCCCAATGTGGCGGCACCGGTCAATTATTTTCGGCGGAAACCGTGTATTTACAGATTATTCGGCGCTTACGGGAATTATATCGAGGCGGCCGTTTGAAATCTAATGTACTCATTGAAGTCAATGAGGAGGTAAAACAATACTTCACAAAATCCGTTGTGGCTGATTTGGAAGCTGAATGCAAACGGACTATTAAGGTGGAAGTGCAACCGACTATGAGCCGGGAAGCGTACTCTTTGCTCGCCTTAGGGGATGAGTAAACCATTCGCACATTAAGCTTTGTGCGTCGAATGGACCTTTGGCGCTTGACTAATCGATTGTAAAATTTTTAAGACTTAGCTTGCTAAGTCTTATTTTTTCGATATAATAGTTAGGTTATTGATTTACCTTTTAAGTGAGGTGCATGCTGTATGTCAATGTGGGAGCTCGTGTTAGTTGCCTTAAGTTTGGCCATGGATGCGTTTGCAGTGGCCGTAGCTAAGGGCCCTTGTCTCACGAGTCGGGACGATTTAAAGAGAGTAGGAATGCCTCTTTTGTTTGGTATATTCCAAATGGCTATGCCGCTTATTGGCTGGGTTATAGGTGCTCAATTGGCGGATAAAATCAATGATTACGATCATTGGATTATTTTCGGTTTACTGGCGTATTTGGGGATTAATATGATACGCAACAGTAAAAAGGCGGCCGAAGAAGAAGCTCATATTATATGCCAACTGGTAAGCTGGCGTGAAATTGTAGTATTGGCCTTTGCTACCAGTCTTGATGCCTTAGCCATCGGTTTGACGTTTGCCTTTATGGACATCAATGTGTGGGGGGCCAGCGGTTTAATCGGCGTGGTTGCGTTCCTTATCTCCTTGGTGGGGGTATTTTTGGGGCAACAATTAAAACGATTTTTGGGCGGCCGTGAAGAAGTACTGGGTGGTGTCGTGCTCATTTAATCGGATTAAAAATTTTGTTGCAACATTTACAGATTATCTAGGGAGAGGGCGTAATAGGTTAGCTGTAGTGCTTTAATTGAATTTGAAGAATCCCTTTTAATTTTTAAGAAGTCGATGACAAACTATGAAGATAGGTCATTGACTTTTATTGTCTAATCATGTAAAATAAATTAGTCATAGTTTGGGTACGCCCAACTATTGCAGCCGCGTGGAGAGGTGTGTAAATTTCACTCATCCCGATTCCGGCATGAGAGAATACCGTATTCAGCGAGTTCGAAAACAAGGAGGTGTCACAATGTACGCAATTATTAAAACCGGTGGTAAACAATACCGCGTTGCCGAAGGCGATGTAATTACTATCGAAAAATTGGAAGCAGCTGCTGAAGAATCCGTAACGTTTGACGAAGTGTTAACTGTAGTTAACGACGGTGACGTTAAAGTAGGCGCTCCACTTGTGGACGGTGCAAAAGTAACAGGTAAAGTACTTGAACATGGTAAAGCGAAGAAGATTTTAGTTTTCAAATACAAAGCAAAATCCAACTATCGTCGTCGCCAAGGTCATCGTCAGCCGTTCACAAAAGTTCGCATTGAATCCATTCAGGCGTAAGTCATGATTAAGATTCATATTCGTCGTAATGAGGCACAACAAATTGTTGCTTGCTCCATTAACGGACATGCCGGCTATGACGAGCATGGCTATGATATCGTATGTGCCGCCGTTTCCGTACTGTCTTGTACCGCCATTTTGGGGTTACAATCAGTAGCTGAACAGCAAGGTATTTACGAGAACAGTTCCGGTGAATGTACCATTGAATTACAAGGGGCAATCACAGAAAAGGGACAGGCTATATTGGCAACCATGGTTCTTCTTCAAGTCAACAATTGCTCGCCAATATGATGATTTTGTATCACTTAGTGAAACATAGGAGTGAACGGAATGTTTACTTTTGATTTGCAATTATTTGC
>ENA-OQIC01000131-OQIC01000131.1-human-gut-metagenome-genome-assembly--contig:-NODE-131-length-32602-cov-2.850500_pt1 | contig 32602 bp, 34 predicted proteins | sample MGYA00242572_ERZ504736 | MGnify/ENA primary metagenome ERZ504736 (study PRJEB26092, sample SAMD00036201) | human gut metagenome | host: Homo sapiens | study: EMG produced TPA metagenomics assembly of...
GGAAGTTTTAAAGAAGTTGCTTGGAAACAAGATTGCTTATGAGATGGAAGGCATGCACATCATTCTATCAGATAAGAGAGAGAATCAAACTGCAATTGCCCAGCAGGCGAATAAGATCCAGGTGAAAGGTAATGTTACAGATATGGCCGGTGAACCTGTCATTGGCGCCAGTATATTGGAGAAGGGAACTACCAATGGTATCGTAACCGATTTCAACGGTGATTTCTCCCTGAATGTAAATCCCGGTGCCGTGCTGGTGGTTTCGTATATCGGTTACTCTGCACAAGAAGTAAAAGTCATCCCCGGGAAGGTGTTGAAAATAAAGATAAAAGAAGATGCGGAGTTGTTGGATGAAGTTGTTGTAGTGGGTTATGGAACTCAGAAGAAAGTGAATCTGACAGGTGCTGTGGAGACTGTCGATGCGGATGTCATCGAGAACCGTCCGATACGCAGCGCGACCGATGCCCTGCAAGGCACCGTATCCGGATTGACGGTAACTTCGGGTACAGGCAAGCCCGGAGAGTTTGCCTCTTTTAAGATACGAGGCAACACTTCTGTGAACAGTGCCGGCGCATTGGTGATCATTGATGGAATGCCGGGAGATATCAATACGGTAAACCCACAGGATATTGAAACAATCTCGGTTTTGAAGGATGCCGCTTCTGCCGCTATCTATGGTGCAAGGGCTGCGGAAGGAGTCGTGCTTGTCACTACTAAGAAAGGAACTTCGGAGAAAGTGAAAGTAGAGTATACCGGAAACTTCTCTTTCAATACTCCTACACGTCTGCCCGAAAGCAATACAGGACTGGATCATGCATTATTATCCAATGTCGCGTTTACCAATGCCGGACTGGCCGTTCCTTTTTCTCAAAAGGCAATCGATGCCATTAAAGATCCGAATACGATTGCCATCCCCAACGGTAAGGAGTGGACATACACTTCGGATATGGACTGGATTGACCTGATGATGGACCATAGTTTCCAGCAAACTCATAATTTAACCATTTCGAAAGCTTCTGATCGTTTGAAATACCTTTTCTCTATCGGTTGGCTCGATCAGAACGGAATGTTCTCTGAGTATGGGCCGGACAATTATGACCGGATTAATCTCCGTTCCAATATCAGTGTCGAGTTGATCAAGGACAAACTGTCACTGGACAGTCGCATCAGCTATTCACGTGGAGTGAATCTTTATCATGCTGCCGAGGGTTCCTGGTCGATTCCTTATATCACCTTTATACAAGCGGGTCCCAATATGCCTGTTTATGATCCCAACGGAAATTATTCGCGGCATCGTATGCAATTGAATCCGATACAGGCTCTGAAGGAAGGTGGCGAAGGGCGTACTCGCAATCAACGTATCGAGGGAGTATTTACTTTAGAGTATAAACCGGTGAAAGGTCTTTCTCTCCGGGCCGTAGGAGGCGCCAATATTTTGGATGGACAGAAGAAAGAATGGCGCAGAGCTTACGGAAAATATGGAGTGGATGGTTTGATTTCAACAGCTTTTGGCCAGAAAAGCCCGAACTCGGTTACGCAGAACAACTCCCATCGACAATATCTGACCGGACAGTTGATTGCCGAATACAAAGGGGTATTTGGAAAACATGATATCAATGTCCTCGGCGGATGGTCGGCCGAAGAAAACCTGTATGAAGATCTTCAGGGAAAGCGTACCAATATTGTCGGCAATGAACTGCCTGCACTGAATCTGGGAGATACCGACGGATGGTCGAACGCCGCTGATGAAAATGAATGGGCGTTGCTCTCCGGATTTATGCGTGCAAGCTATGCTTTTGCTGCCAAATATCTGGTAGAAGTGAATTTCCGTGCGGATGCTTCTTCCCGTTTCTCAAAGAAAAACAGGTGGGGAGTGTTCCCTTCGGCATCTGTCGGATGGAGAATCACAGAAGAGAAGTTTATGCAAAATCAGCACATCTTTGATAATCTGAAATTGCGTGCTTCGTGGGGACAATTGGGTAACCAGAATGGATTGGGGCTATACGACCACATTGCCAGCTATAACATCAATGGATATTATCCTTTTAAGTCGGAATTGGGACAATGGGCGGTTATCTCGAAATTGCCTTCAGAGTCCAGAACCTGGGAAACTGTAGAGGTGAAAAATATTGCTGTCGACATGGCATTCCTCAGAAACCGTTTGACTGTAACGGGTGAATATTTTATTAAGAAGAACAAAGATATGTTGGTCAGCATCGAGATACCCAGTATAATAGGTATCGATGTGCCCACAGGAAACTACGGAGAACTTAAAGTAAAGGCTGGGAAGTTACGGTCGGATGGCAGGATAAGATTAAGGATTTCTCTTACGGAGCCCGTTTTAATTTGTCGGATCAGAAAGATAAGCTGGTGGATTATGGTGTAGAATACAATGGTTTTGTGGCCGGTGTCAATCAGAAAGTGCAGGGGTATTCCTTGGGGTCTATCTTTGGATACCGTACGGACGGGTATTTTACTTCTGAAGAAGAGGTGAAGAATTCGGCTGCCTTCAATAAGGCCATTACAGGTGTGGGAGATATTAAATACATCGATAAAGACGGCGACGGAAAGATTTCGGCTCCCAATGATCTGGAATATCTGGGAACTACGACTCCCCGTTATACATTCGGTTGAATCTGACTGCCGCATGGAAAGGATTCGATTTGGGAGTGTTATTGCAGGGGGTAGGCAAAAGAAATTTTTATCTGTCGAGCGAAGTGATGAACCCGTACTACGCTACCTGGAATAACTTCTCGTATAAAATGCATAATGACTATTGGACTCCGGAGAATCCCAATGCCGCATTCCCCCGCTATTACGCCGGTGCCAATCATAATTACCAGATATCGGATCATTGGCTGCAGAATGCCGCTTATGTTCGTTTGAAGAATCTGCAATTGGGCTATACGATAAGTCCGAAGCTTACTAAGTCATGGGGGATTCAGCGTTTGAGAGTCTACTTTAGCGGTGATAATCTTTGTGAGTATAGTAAACTGAACGATAATTTCGATCCGGAACTGTCTGATATTAACGGATATGTATATCCTATTATGAGAAACTTTTCTTTTGGAATCAATGTGACACTTTAATTCTTGGAGTAAGATGAAAAATATATATCTTTTTTTGTTAAGCGTAGTAATTCTTTGCAGCTGTAACGATTTCTTGGATCGTGAACCTAAAACAAATTTGTCTCCCGGCAGCTTCTGGAAGTCGGAAGAAGATTTAAGATTGGCAGCGAACGTGTTTTACCAGAATATGAACCGTTCTTATACGCTGGATAATCAGAGTGCCGACGGTTTTGCCAATGTAGGAAACCTGGTAAGTTCCGGAACACACGCTCCAGGCAATACTGATGGGATATGGACCACAGCCTATAAACAGATACGACATGCTAATAATTTTCTGGAGAATTATGAGAAAGCTGAGGTGAGTGAGGCCACAAAGAACCGTTATGCAGGTGAAGCCCGTTTTTTCAGGGCATATTTCTATTTCAATCTGGTGAAGCGGTTTGGAGATGTTCCATACGTATTGCGTACACTCGATATGGACTCGGAAGAGCTGATGGGACCGCGTGTACCCAAAGAGCAAGTGATTGCAGGTATCATAGAAGACCTGGAGTTTGCCGAAACACATATTCCACTGAAAAGTAAGTTGCCTACAGATGTAGGACGTTTGACTAAAGGAGCCGCTCAAGCCATGCTTGCCCGTGTGGCGCTTTATATCGGTACCTGGAATAAGTTTCATGGTAGCGGAGAGTATAAGAGCTATCTTCAAATAGCTAAAGAAGCCAGCAAGCGACTGATTGACTCTAAAGAATATTCGCTGTACGCCGATTACCGTAATCTGTTTTTGCTTCCGGGCGAAGATTCGAATGAACATATTCTGTCATTTCGTTATTCTGCCGAAGCCGATACGTACAATCCCCGTATCCGTGCTACAATAGCCGACTTGTCTCATAGTCCGACGAAGGTATTGGCTGATGCTTTTCTTTGCAAAGACGGACTTCCTCTTGAGAAGTCGGCCTACCGGGTGGAATATCTTCCTGCGGGAAAAGAGTTCGAGAATCGTGATCCTCGCATGGCATTGACTATCTGGAAACCCGGCGATCCTTTTTTAGGCAAACCGTTTGTGCCTAATCTCACGAGCCAGACACGTACCGGATATATGTTTAAGAAGTATGGCGACGAGGAGTCTTACTCTAACATGAAGTCGCGGATTGATGAGATTCTGATTCGTTATGCAGAAGTATTGCTGACCTTTGCCGAAGCCAGTTTCGAACTGGACGACCGGATTTCCGATGAAGACTTGAACCTCTCTGTCAATGCACTCCGTAATCGTTTCGAGGGAGATCCTAACCGGCTGCCGGATCTGACCAATGCTTTTGTAGCAGAACACGGGTTAAGCATGCGTGATGAGATTCGCCGTGAGCGCAGAGTGGAGCTTGCCGCCGAATCGTTCCGTTATGACGATATCATTCGTTGGAAAACGGCAGAAACGGAGTTGCCTGCCGCTATCTTGGGTGCCAAGTTCGATCCGGAACTCTATCCGTCCACAGTTCCCGGTAAAGATGTCATTCTGGATAAGAACGGTTTCATATTGGTACAGAATGCCGAAAGCCGTACGTTTGATAGTTCGAAAGATTATCTTTTCCCTTTGCCGCTGCGCGAGGTTTCGCTGAATCCGAATTTGAAGCAGAATCCTAATTGGTAATTAGTTTCTGGTAAAGTGATTGTTTGGAGAGGAGCGTTCGTCAAGCGCTCCTCTTTTGAATGGTCTTATAAAAAAATGGAAACATGAAAAGACTGATTTTACCAATCGCATGTGGCATTTGCACTGTTACCTCTGATGCACAGACCGACAAACAACCGCATCCCAATGTGATCTTCATTTATGCAGACGATTTGGGATATACGGATTTGAGTTGTACCGGAAGCCGTTTCTATGAAACTCCTCATATCGACAAGCTGGCAAGAGAAGGAGTTTGTTTTACTCAATCCTATGCCGCATGTCCGGTTTCGTCGCCGTCCCGGGCTGCTCTGTTGACCGGTAAATACCCTGCCCGGATCAACCTGACCGACTATATTCCCGGAGACCGGGCGTACGGTCCTCATAAGAATCAGCGGTTGGCTTCTTTGCCGTTCAATCTCCATCTGTCGAAAGACGAAATAACGATGGCCGAGGCTTCAGGCAGAACGGGTATTCTACCTTTATGGCGGGCAAGTGGCATCTGGCCGAGTCTGCCGAATACTATCCTGAGCAGAATGGGTTTGATATTAATATCGGAGGAAATAATACGGGGCATCCCTCCAAAGGATATTTTTCGCCTTATGGTAATCCACAACTGAAAGACGGTCCCGAAGGAGAGTATCTGACGGATCGCCTGACTGATGAAGTGATCCGTTATATCTCGGAGCCTAAGGAAAAGCCGTTCTTTGTCTATCTGTCCTATTATACGGTTCATCTGCCCTTACAGGCAAAAGCGGAAAAGATAGCCAAATACCGGAGAAAGCTGAGCCGGGCGGTTCCTGCGGATTCATCTTTTGTGAAAAAAGGAGAGACGTATCATAAACTTGTGCAGGACATTCCGGCTTATGCCGCGATGGTCGAGAGCCTGGACGAAAACATAGGACGCCTGTTAGACACCCTGCATCGGTCGGGACTCGATGAACGCACCATTGTTGTGTTTACGTCCGATAATGGGGGAATGGCCACCAGCAATACTACTCGTAATATCCCGACCTCCAATCTGCCTTTGCGTGCCGGAAAAGGATATTTGTACGAAGGAGGCATCAAAGTGCCTGCCATCATCCGATGGAGTGGACACCTGAAAGGAAGACAGGTTTCGGATACTCCGATCATCGGTACGGATTATTATCCGACTTTGCTCGATCTTTGCGGATTGCCTCTACTGCCCGGACAACACGTGGACGGAGTTTCCATGAAACCCGTCTTACAGGGCGGACGGCTGTCCAGACCTTCCTTATTCTGGCATTATCCTCATTATAGCGGTGGACTGGGTGGTCGGCCTTCTGCGGCTATACGTGAGGGGGATTATAAGCTTATTGAGTTTTTTGAAGACCATCACGTCGAGTTGTACAATGTGATTCAGGACGAATCCGAAGAGAAAGACCTGTCACAAATATACCCTGAGATAGCAGATGGACTAAGGAAGAAACTATATTTGTGGTATAAGGAGGTCGGTGCCCGAATGCCTGTTGATAATCCCCACTATGTTTCTCCTGTGAAGGATTCCGACTCTTTTGAAAATAAATAATCGTTTGTACTTAAAATATAACAGATATGAAATTCGTTACCTTATCATTGTTAGCCACTGCGTTGACTGTTGGCGGAAATGCCGCCGAGCAGGCACGTTCCTCCAAGCAGCCCAATATCTTATTTATTCTGGCTGATGACTTGGCTGGAGAGATCTGGCATGTACGGGCAGCCGTTATTATGAATCGCCCAATATCGATGGAATCGCCCGTAATGGCGTGAGGTTTACCCAAGGATATGCAGCCTGTCAGGTGTCCAGTCCTTCCCGTGCCAGCATTATGACAGGCAAGTTTACCGCCCGCCACGGAATAACCAATTGGATTGGTGAAGGAAGTGGAGAAGAGTGGCGCAAGATGGGAAGACATTCCAAGCTTCTTCCGGCCCAATACGTATGGCAATTGCCCAAAGAAGATATTACTCTGCCCGAAGCATTGAAAGCCCACGGTTATAAAACGTTTATGGCCGGCAAATGGCATTTGGGAGGTGAGGGTTCTTATCCCGAAGATCATGGTTTCGATATCAATATAGGCGGGCATGAAGCGGGAGGTCCTTATCCCGGCGGCTATTTTGCTCCCTATGGCAATCCGAAAATGAAAGAAGGACCGGATGGTGAGAATTTATCCATGCGTCTGGCACACGAGACAGCGTCGTTTATCGAAACCCATACCCGCCGGAATAAAAAGCAGCCTTTCTTTGCTTTTCTCTCTTTCTATGCCGTGCATGCGCCGATTGAGACCACTGAAGCCAAGTGGAGGCATTTCCGGAATAAAGCGGATTCGATGGGGATCGCTCCGGTGGGGTTCGAAGTAGATCGTACATTGCCTGTACGTTTGCAGCAGGATAATCCCATATATGCCGGACTGATACAGCAGATGGACGATGCCGTGGGAGTGGTGCTTGCCAAACTGCATGAGTTGGGTTTGGATGAAAATACGATTATTGTGTTCACCAGTGATAATGGCGGAGTGTCTTCGGGCGATGCATACGCTACCTCTAACTACCCTCTTCGCGGCGGAAAAGGGCGGCAGTGGAAGGTGGAATACGCGTACCGTTATTTATCGATTTTCCGGGTAATACTTTAAAGGGAGATTCGTGCGTGGTGCCTGTCACCGGTGCCGATTTGTATCCTACTTTTCTCGATATGGCAGGCATCCCATTAATGCCCGGCCAACATCAGGACGGTGTAAGCCTGCTTCCTCTGTTACAGGGCAAGAGCATCCCCGAGCGTGCTTTATACTGGCATTATCCTCATTATGGCAATCAGGGTGGCGAACCTTCTTCCATCATACGGCAAGGCGACTGGAAGCTGATTCATTATTACGAAGATGGCAGGGATGAACTTTATAATCTGCGGATAGACGAAACCGAGTCGGAACCGCTGAATGTGCAATATCCCGAAAAGGTGGAGTTCTTGAGTAAGAAGCTGTCTGTATGGCTGACTGAGGTAGGGGCCAGATATCCTGAACCCGATCCTCAATACAATCCGGCAGCGGAGGCTCTCTATAAGAAAAAGACTCGCGAAAGAATGATGAAAACCTTGGAAGCTACCCGCAAGAAGCAGTTAGGCAAAGATTTCAAGCCTAATGCAGACTGGTGGGGGAGCGAAACGAAAGATTAAGGACGGGAAATTATGAAAGAGCGGAATCGGATGGTCAGCGCAGCACCACCCGGTCGCCCAGTCGTTTGGCCATCAGATTCTGTATCTCCTTCATCTCCTTGTACCGTTGCATGACAGCGTCGCACTGGGCGTTGTCATTCGCAATCGAAGGATCTTGCAGGGCATACATGATGTGCTTCAGCTCTTCTGCGACAATGGCGTTCTTGAAGTTAATCATCAGCATCGGGACCATCTCGTACAGCCGTTCCTCATCCGTCACCAACTTCTGTGTTTTGGAGTGATACTTGCTCAGTTGATACCGGTCACTCGCCAGTTCGGTGGCTATCGTACTGATTTTCGGATCGGGGTGCGCCACGAAGAAGCGTTCGGAAGCGAACTCCTGGTCGTGGATATGTTCGGAGCCTCCGAGAGGATACGGCGGTGGAGGGGATTATGGAAAGCCAGTTCGTCCTCCTTCAGGTCATTGATGACATACTCGACAACGGTGACCGGGACTTCGTTGCCTTCTTCATCCGTTAAGTTACACATCACCTTCTCTCCATAGCGCACAATCATCTGAATAATCAGGCGCTCGTATTTATAAAACTCTTGTCCCTCTTTACCTTCCTGCGGGATGAACGATTGGTAGGTGTCCGCCTCCATTTCTTCGGGAGGGAAAGGAGGAGGCATTTCGCCCGGTTGCGGCGTCGGGGCATTATTGGAGGCTATGGGTTTATTCCCCTTCTCGGCCTGAAGTTCCCTGCGCTTGGCCACTTCGGATACCAGTAACTTATCTTCTATCCGCAACAACTGCCCGCACTCCTTGATGTACACATCCCGGACGATGGCTTCGGGAATCACCGCAATGCTGCGCACGATGTCGTTGATCAGCTCGGCACGTTTCATCGGGTCCTTGCCGGCATCCTCCATCAGCAGTTGTGCCTTGAAGCGTATAAAGTCCGTCTCGTGTTCCTGTATGAAGTTCTGAAACTCCGTAGCGTTGTGCTTCCGTGCAAAAGAGTCCGGGTCGTCTCCGTCGGGTAAGAGGCATACTTTGATATTCATTCCCTCTTCGAGCAGCATGTCGATACCCCGGATAGAAGCTTTGATGCCCGCCATATCACCGTCATAAAGCACCGTGATGTTGTTGGTGAAACGGTGGATCAACCGGATCTGCCCCGGTGTAAGAGAAGTACCGGACGAGGCCACCACATTCTCTACTCCCGACTGGTGCATCGATATAACGTCCGTATATCCTTCCACAAGGAAGCAGCGGTCCTGCTTTACGATGGCCTGCTTGGCAAAGTAGATGCCGTATAGTTCGTTGCTTTTATGATAGATTTCCGATTCGGGAGAGTTGACGTACTTGGCAAGTTTCTTGTTCTCCGTGCTGAGCACACGTCCACCGAAGGCAACCACTTTGCCCGAAAGCGTGTGAACGGGAAACATGACACGTCCCCAAAAGCGGTCGCGCAACTTATGGTCGTCCGTTTCATAACAGAGTCCGGTCTTTACCAGGAACTCTTGTTTGAACCCTTTGCGCAATGCCTCCTGTGCCAGTGCATCGCGCCCCTCGGTGCTGAAACCCAACTGGAACTTATCAATAATATCGTCACGGAAACCCCGTTGGCGGAAATAAGCCAGTCCGATGCTGCGTCCGTCTACATGGTTTTTCAGGATATTCTGAAAGTAGTCGCGGGCGAAGTTGTTGACAATGAACATACTTTCGCGGTTGCTTTGCACCTCTTTCTCTTCATTGGTTAGCTCCCGTTCCTTGATTTCTATGTTATACTTCTTGGCCAGGTAGCGGAGTGCCTCGGGATAGGACATCTGTTCGTGTTCCATGATGAAGTGCACCGCGTTGCCGCCCTTGCCGCAACTGAAACACTTGCAAAGTCCCTTGGAGGGAGACACGCTGAACGAGGGAGTTTTCTCGTTATGGAAAGGGCAAAGTCCCACGTAGTTCACACCGCGTTTGCGCAGCGTGACGAAGTCCGAAACCACTTCTACGATTTGTGCGGCATCGAGTATACGGTCTATGGTTGCCTGATCTATCATTGTTTTATCTCCTTGCGGATGCAAATGTACGTGATATTTCTTGGATAATCAAATGACTTTTCAGTGGATTCGACAGGACCTGCCGATATATCTGCCGCTTACTTAATGATCTCTGTACGCGCTGTTTCGCATTAAAAAGTTACTAAATAGGGGGTTAGTCTGACGAGTGCCCGATCTTTTTCTTGCCAACCGGAGGAAGAAAGTGCAAAATGGCGGCCTTTTGGGGTCGGAGAGCCGGGCTTTGGGTAGAAAGAGCTTGTGTTCAGGGTAAAAAGAGCTTGTGTTTTTGGGAAAAGACGTAAGCATTCTCCCCGAAAGACGTAAGCATTTCCCGAAAATGATTACTTCTTTTTCAAATATCTCTATATGTTTTCCATGATTACATATATTGTTCTGTTTAAGGACGGATTTTTCTCCGTATTTCTTTCCGGTTGCTTGGCTGATACGGAGCTTTCTTTTCTGCCAGAAAGATACTCCCGTTGCTTCCGGGTGGATGATATGATACAGAAAGAACCCTTTACTGCTCAATATGCTTCTTATATCGATAAATGCGATCAATCGGATCGGAGGAAAAATGAATTAGAGCCGTTTTTTCCTTCTTGCCTTTCCCTTGGGGCTAAAGAATGAAAACTGGGCGCTTCTTATTATCATTTTGACATTTTGCTTATCCCGCGAATTAGAAAAGAAAGGAGAGGGGATGTCTGTGATGAATGATGACATCCCCTCATACTTATGATAAAGATTATCATTTAATTTTCTCTCGTATCTTCGTCAGGTACTTTTTCATTCCCTCCGCATCTTTGTTGGTGATGATCTCAAGCAGTTGTTTCAGCTCTGTGCGGATATTCTCCACTTGTGACGGTGTGCGCGGATTGAACAGGATTTCCTGCAATAAGTAGTCATCTTCGCTCAGCAGCCCTTTGGCAATGGCCATGTGCTTTTTGAATGTGGTTCCCGGAGCTTCCTGGTGCTTCATGACAGCTGCAAAAACAAATGTCGAAACAAACGGGATGGACAGGGAGTAAGCCACTGTTTCATCATGCTCGTCGAAAGTATATTCGAAGATGTTCAGGTTCAGGCTATTGTATAAGTCTTTAAAGAATACTTTCCCCAAATGATCACTCTCACTGATGATGATGGCACTTTCGCTGCTCAGATTGCTCAGGCTGGCAAAAGTAGGCCAAACATCGGGTGAGTGGAGACATAACGGAATCCGCTTTCTTCGTAGAACTTCTTCAATCCGGTTTTTACCGAAGCAATATCACTCAGGATACAGTCTTTGGGCAAAACCGGCAGAATTTTGCGGAAAGCGTCCAGCGTGTATTTCACTGTGGCAGCATTGATCACCAGTTCCGGTTCGAACTCCTTGATCTCCTCCAGAGTGGTGAAGCGGTAGGTGTTGTATACAAACCGAAGCTGATGCGGGTTGACGTCGAACACGGCCGTCTCGTGCTGGAAACTTAGTATGTCAGTAAAGAAGGAGCCCATCTTGCCGGCTCCCAAAATTAGAATTCGCATAATATGAATGATTTGCTATTTATTGATAATCTCCATCTGTTGACGAACCGATTCTTCGTGGATGGCTTCGAAGATCACTTTCACAAACTCTGCACTCATGCCGCACTGTTCGCCCTGAGCACCGCGTTTTTCAAGAATCTCGTTATAACGTCCGGTCTGAAGCACTGTGATATCGTGTTCCTTTTTGTAAGTACCGATTTCGCGTGCTACGCGCATACGTTTTGCCAATTCCTGTATGATGTTGTCATCACATTCGTCAATCTGCTTGCGCAATACGTTCAGATTCTCCGTTGTCTGCGTTTCTTTACGGATGACAAGCAGGTTGAGGATATAGTCCAGTACGTCCGGAGTCACTTGCTGTGAAGCGTCGCTCCATGCACAGTCCGGGTTGCAATGGCTTTCTACAATCAATCCGTCAAAGTTCAGGTCCATAGCCTGCTGGCAGAGAGGAGCTACCAGTCGCGCTTTCCGCCGATGTGGCTCGGGTCGCAGAAGATAGGCAGTTCGGGTATGCGGCGGCGCAATTCGATAGGAATGTGCCATTGAGGCAAGTTACGGTATAACTTCTTGTCGTAGCTGCTGAATCCGCGGTGGATGGCTCCCAGACGTTTCAGTCCGGCGTTGTTGATGCGTTCCAAAGCACCGATCCATAATTCCAGGTCCGGGTTTACCGGGTTTTTAACCAATACGGGAATGTCTACTCCCTTCAGTGCATCGGCTATTTCCTGTACGGCAAAAGGATTGGCAGTGGTACGTGCTCCTACCCAGAGTACGTCGATACCCGCTTTCAGGCATTCGTACACATGTTTGGCGGTGGCTACTTCGGTAGATACGTACATGCCGGTTTCTTTTTTCACCTCTTTCAGCCAGGCCAGTCCGTCCACACCGATTCCTTCGAAACCTCCCGGTTTGGTGCGCGGTTTCCAGATTCCCGCACGGAAGATTTTTACTCCTTTGGCTGCCAGTTGGGTAGCTGTTGACATTACTTGCTCTTCTGTTTCGGCGCTGCAAGGGCCGGCTATTACCATCGGGCGTTTATCTTCCACACCCGGCAATAAGATTGATTCGAGTTCCATATCGATCTAATTCGTTTAGTTGTTATTTCATTATTGATTTGATTCGTTCCAGCGCTTCTGCCAGCTTGGCGTCTTTGCAGCAGAGAGAGATGCGGATGTATCTTGCTCCGTTGCTTCCGAATATAAATCCAGGAGTGATGAAGACGCGGGCCTCCTGCAGCACTTTCTCTGTCAGTTCTTCCACGTCGGCGCAACTTGCGGGGATTTTTCCCCAGAGAAACATGCCCACCTGCTTTTCGTCGTACGTGCATCCCAGCGTTTTCATAATCTCGCCGGCCAGGTGACGACGGTTCCGATAGTTTACATTGTTGCCTTCGTACCAGGTCGAATCCGCTTCAAGTGCTTTGGCAGCTGCCAGTTGCATGGCACGGAACATTCCGCTGTCGATGTTGCTTTTCACTTTCAGAATCCATTGTACAAACTCTGCGTTCGAAGCCAGCATGCCGATACGCCATCCCGGCATATTGTGACTTTTACTCATGGAGTTGAATTCTATACAGCATTCTTTGGCACCCGGCACACTCAGGATACTGATCGGCTTATCGTTCAGGATAAAGCTGTACGGATTGTCGTTCACAATCACGATGTTCTTGCGGCGGGCAAACTCCACCAGGCGTTTGTACAGTTCCGGAGTAGCGTTGGCACCGGTAGGCATGTTCGGATAGTTGGTCCACATCAGTTTCACGCGGCTCAGATCCATCTTTTCCAGTTCATCGAAGTCCGGCATCCATCCGTCTTCCTCTTTCAGGTTATAGTTCACCACCTCGGCACCCAGTATTTTGCTTAACGAAGTGTAGGTGGGATATCCCGGATTGGGCACCAGTACCTGTTCTCCCGGATTGACAAAAGCGAGTGTCACGTGCAAGATGCCTTCTTTTGATCCGATCAGCGGCTGAATTTCTGTTGCCGGATTCAGTTCCACTCCATACCAGCGTTTATACCAGTCGGCAAAACCCTTGCGAAGTTCCGGTATACCCACATACGGTTGATAACCGTGTCCGTTCGGATCGTGAGCATTATTACATAGCGTTTCGATGGTCTGTTCCGAAGGAGGCATGTCCGGGCTTCCGATTCCCAGGCTGATTACATCTTTACCTTCTGCGTTCATCCGTGCCACTTCTTTCAGTTTCTTCGAAAAGTAGTATTCGCTTACACCGGCCAGTCTGTCGGCCGGCGCTACCTTATACGTTTGATTTTCCTTCTGCATATTCGCCTAATATTTTAAGTTCTTTCGTCAATGGAGTGATTGCTGTAATCGATTGTTTATATCTCAGGTAATCGTTGAAGCTACATCTACGTAAACTGGTATTCCCATTCCCGTCCGATGATAGGGAGCGATTGTATTTTTGTTAAGTTGATATTATAAAAGATAGAATAGACAGAACCTGTGAGAGACTTCCTTCGGAGTGGGGAGAGTGAAAACGATGTTTGCTTTGTTGAGAACGGTGTTTTGCTTTCGTATCTCGTCCACCTGCCACGGATCTGCCACTACCAGAAAACGGGTGAAATTGTGTTTGTTGGTTTCGATGCCTTCCTGCAGTACCTTCATTCCGTAGCGTTCGGCAGCGGCACGGGAACAGATGGCGGCGTGCCTTTCAGGTTTTCCCGTTTGATGATTTCGGCACTCAAAGCCGTATCTTCGGCTTCTACCACTTTGATACGTGGGTGTTGGTTCAGGAACTCCCGGCATTGCATCAGGGCAATCGGGTGAGAGTTCACCTCGGTAATGTCATTCCAGTCCTCTTCGGGCAGGCAAACGAAGCTATGCGAAATGCGTAATTTGTATTCGCCGATAATTTGTGTGCCGCTTTGGCGCAACAATTCGTTGTTGTGCAGCAGGCTTCCTGCAATCGTGTTTTCAATGGCCAGCATCCCGATGGTCTGACTATCTTTCCGGATGGCAGCAAACACATCTTCAAAGTTGGCGCAACAGATTAATTCTATCTCTTCTCCTTCGAAGTACTTGTGTGCGGCTATATCGTGATACGAGCCCAGTGTTCCTTGAATTGCTATTCTTTTCATTCCTATTGAGTATATGGTATAAAAAATCCCGCGTCCATGTCGGAGCGGGATTCATATTATTAGTTTCTCTTAATTTCAGTTCTTAAGCACCCTGTCACTTGATACATACAAACTCCCGCTCTACTTTCTGGCTAAAGTAAAAGTAAAAAAAGAAGTAATATGTAAAAGTGAATACGTTCATCAGATCTATTTTCTTTTTGTTTTAAATCTGAGGCAAAATTAATGCTTTTATCTTAAACGCAAATAAAAACAAACTTTTTTTTGTGATTTATGTGTTTATATTCCCAATTTGTGCTTTTATGACTATAAATGGCCTTTATAATATAGTATATAGGCTTGTCTTTGTTAATGTTTGCTAAATGGGACGTTTCAGTTCTTAAGATGCTAGTTTTTCTCCTAAAAACTTCTTTTATTTGTCAGACAAATAAGATTAATCTTATTTTAACTAAACTGAATTGTTATACTATGGATACATTAAAACTACATGGTCAGGCGATAACTTTGGTCGATCAGGTCGAAGATAACCTACTTACTTATTTTAGAACCAAAGATCTGCGGGCAGGAGATGCCATTCCCAATGAGATGGAACTGGCCGCTGCTTTGGGTGTGGCACGTAGTGTGCTGAGGGAGGCCCTCAGCCGATTGAAAATGGTAGGGATGATCGAGACACGTACCAGGCGGGGAATGATTCTGACCGAACCTTCTATCCTTGGAGGCATGAAGCGGGTTGTCGATCCTCGCATTCTGAGTGAGCATTCCCTGTTTGATCTTTTAGGTTTCAGGATTGCTTTGGAATTGGGAATTTGCAGTGATCTTTTCCAGAATATAACTCCGGAAGATATTGTTGAACTGAAGGAGATTGTCCGGTTGGGAATCGCTTTTGAGAACAATGAATATGCCCCTATCAGTGAATTTACTTTTCATGCTAAACTTTATGAGATAACCGGTAATGCCACTATCCGTGAATTTCAGGAGATCATCATCCCGTGATGGTTTTGTGAAAGACAAATTCAAAGAGTTGCTCGAACCTATTAATATAGAGATAAAAGAGCGGGGAGAATTGGTAACTCACGCTGACCTTCTCGGCTTTTTGGAAAAACATGATGAGGCCGGTTATAGAAAGGCGCTTGAGAAACATTTTGCCGTATACAAGATTTTTATGAAACGTAGAATCGTTAACGAATAATCGGGGGGATTGCAAGAAGTCAAACAGAATTTTAGCATTCCCTTGGGGAATATCTGGAGGATGGCCGTTCTTTTATTGCAGGTAACCGGGTAAATAACCATTTATTGTAGCTGCGCAGCCATTTTATACCTTTGTTATCGACACTGAGAAATGGGTTTCCAATCAGAGATTCCTTATTCTTATTAATATCTAATTAAATAATAAAATGAAACATTATCAACGTTTGGAAGGAATGGTTGCCGCCACTTTTACTCCTATGGATGCGCGGGGAGATATCAATCTTTCTGTTATAGACAAATACGCCGACCTGATGGCTGAATCAGGAATGGCAGGTGTATTTGTTTGTGGAACCACAGGAGAATCTCATTCACTGACTACGGGTGAGCGTAAAGCTATTCTTGCTCAGTGGATAAAGTCTGCCCGGAAACGCTTCAAGGTGATTGCGCATGTGGGTAGTAACTGCCAATTGGAAGCTATGGAGCTGGCTCGGCATGCACAAGAGGTGGAAGCTGATGCTTTTGCCGCTATGGCTCCCTGTTTTTTAAACCCTCTTCGGTAAAGGATCTGGTGGACTTTTTTACTCCAATTGCTCAAAGTGCTCCCGATCTTCCTTTCTATTATTATAATATGCCGTCTATGACGGGAGTATCTCTTTCGGTTCCCTCTTTTCTTATAGAGGGAAAGAAAACGATGCCTAATCTGGTTGGAACAAAATTCACACACAATAACCTGATGGAGATGGGTGAATGTTTGGAACTCAATAATGGAGAATTCGAAGTGCTGCATGGATACGATGAAATTCTGATTGCCGGATTGGCTTTAGGAGCCGTTGCCGGTGTTGGTAGTACCTACAATTATTTACCTGCTGTATATCAGAATCTTTTTGATGCGTTCAAGGAAGGTGATATCTGTACTGCTCGCCGGATGCAGCAGAAGTCGATTGAAATAGTAAAAATAATAATTAAATACGGAGGAGGTGTACGTGGAGGAAAAGCAATAATGAATTTAATAGGTGTTGATTGCGGCCGGTGTCGTCTGCCCGTCACACCGTTTGGCGATGATGAATATTCTTCGCTCAAAAGAGATCTTGAAAAAATAGGTTTCTTGAATTAAAAAATAAAAGTAGGGAAGGGGAAATAGACTTTGGACGGAATATACCCCCTTCGCCCTACGCCTTAAATTTTATATTAAAAGCATACAAAGATGAGAAAAATTACTCGAATTAAGTGTCTCATTGTTGTTTTATTGACATTTATTGGGACATTAGCACCCGTTCATGCTCAACAAAGTGGCAATTTTGAGATTAGTGGTGTTGTTAAGGACACATCCGGAGAACCGGTCATAGGTGCTACAGTTATTGTAAAGAACACACAAATAGGTACAACTACCGATGTCGATGGAAAATTTAAATTGAAGGTTCCACATAAATCTTTGTTACAAATCTCCTTTATTGGAATGAAAACCAAGGATCTGAAAGTAACCAATAATACATTTTATGAAATTACTTTGGAAGATGAATCGGTTCTACTTGACGAGGTCGTAGCCATCGGTTATGGAACTCAATCTAAGGCAACCGTTACTTCAGGAGTTGTATCTGTGAAGAAAGCGGAGTTAATGTCTTCTGTCTCTGCATCTCCTTTGAACAATCTACAGGGAAAGGTTGCTGGACTGGATATTCGACAGACTACCGGACAGCCCGGTGCACAGCCGGTAGTGCTGATCCGTGGCGGGTCAACCGATCCGGCTAACGACTCTCCTCTTTTTGTCATTGATGGGGTTGTCCGTAGCAACATGAATGGACTCAATCAGGAAGATATTGAGTCTATGGAAGTACTGAAAGATGCCGCTTCCGCTGCAATTTATGGTGCTAAGGCCGCCAATGGTATCATTCTTATTACTACCAAGCAAGGCTCTTCAAAAGATGGTAAAGCCACTATTTCCGCTTCCTACCGTTTGGGAGTTGAGCAGATTCGGCAGCATTATCCGTTTTCCGGTGCACGCGACTATCTGTATGCTTCCCGTTTAGCCGGTTCCCGTGGAATCAATGACGCCAATGTCAGCGGACGCCTGGAAGGCGGCGCATATCCTTATTCAACAGGTAATATCAATTATAAAAATGGAGCCTTGGAAGGATATGGCTATTCTCGTTTCACTACCGAATATTTAGATGATTTGATTTCCAATATGGGACAGTCTTATGTCGATGATTTGCTGAACAGACAAGGATATGAAACGATGACCGATCCTTATTCGGGAAAACAGTTGATATTTAAAGACAATCACTATCAAAAAGATGTATTGTTTCAGACTGCATTGACACACAACTACGATCTGAGTGTTTCCGGCGGAAATGACAAAGGTAATTATTATGTGAGTTTGGGGTATATTAATTCCGAAGGTATTGTTCTGGGTACGGGATACGATCGTTTCAGCCTTACTGCCAATGGAAATTACAATCTTCGCAGTAATTTAAAATTAACCGTCGGATTGAAACATTCCACAATTTCGAATAAAGCGACTGATCCGGAGAACTCGGGCACAAGCACAATGGACCGTTCTTCTCGCTATCCTACGACCTTCCGTCTGTATTATGACGATGGAACTCCCGGTATTGGTGAAGCCGGAGGCTCACCCCGGAATAGACTGCACGAATTATATTATCAGGATATTTCGGACAAAGCTTATCGAAACACGATTCAGTTAGGATTGGATTGGGAGATTCTGAAGGGATTGCATTTTAAGCCGTCAGCCTCCTATTATATGCAGGAAAATATCTATCGTTTTTTGAGAAGTATAACGAGTTTAATAAAGGTCGTAAGACACTCGAGAAACACGACCAGTATAAGCAAATCATGGCAGACGCGGTGTTTACCTATGATAAAGTATTCAGTGATAAACACACTCTTAATGCAATGATAGGTATGAATTATACCCAGGACGATACTTATAAATTGAAAGGAACAGGCTCGGAAGCCCCTACGGATTATGTACCTACGTTGGCGCCTACCAAGCCCGATTTACAGCGTACCACTTCCTCTTTGGATAAAGAAGTACTGGTAGGTTTCTTTGCCCGTGTCAATTATGACTATAAGCGCCGCTATTTGCTGACGGTTTCAGCACGCTATGACGGAGCCTCCCAATTTGCCGAAGATCATAAATTCGCATTGTTTCCGGCCGTATCCGGAGGATGGAATATGCATTATGAAGACTGGTTTCCCAAACCGTTGTCAGCCGGATGAAATTGCGGGCGAGTTGGGGACAGACCGGAAATAATAAGTTGTCGTATTCTAATACCCAAGGCGAATATGCTTCATATATTTATGCCGGAAATCCGGGGGTACTGAATAGTGTACTTGCCAATAACAGTTTGGTATGGGAAACAACCTCTAATGTGGATTATGGTTTTGATGCCGGTTTCTTTGATAATCGTCTTGAACTGTCGGTAACCGGATATAATAAATTGACTTCCGATCGTTTGTATGACAAAGCTCTTCCGGCACAGACAGGTTTTAGTTCTATAAAGGCCAATTTGGGGACTGTACAGAACAAAGGTTTTGAGTTATCGCTGACAGCACATCCTCTTTCAACAACTTCCCCCGTGAATTGGGATGTTACGGGTACTTTCAGTATGAACAGGACGTATATGAAAAAGCTTCCTTATAATGGGAGAGACAAAAATCGGGTACAGGGCGGACTTGTATGGGATGCTAAATCGGGTACTTATGTTGAGACCGGCGGCCTGGCCGAAGGCGAGAGGATAGGCGGACGTGGGGATATAAGTATCTGGGGGTATACGATACAGATGAAGAAGCTGCAAAAGCTCCGGTCGACACCAAGGTCTCCGGTTCTAAGATGAATAAGAAAAAGGTTGCTGGAGATGCTATCTGGGCCGACCTTGACAATAATGGAGTTATCGATGATAAGGATATTACTTTTATTGGCTGGGCCAATCCGGATAAGAAGGGAGCCTTGATTAATAATTTGTCTTACAAGAATTTTTCTCTTCGTTTGGTTGTCGATTTTGCTTTAGGACATTCCATTGCCAATATATGGAGATGCCGTGCCAATGCCAATGCACGCAATGCCATTATAACGACTACTGACGTTACGAATGGAAACATCTGGTGGCAGACGGGTGATGCTGCAACAGCCAAGTATCCGCGTTACGATGTTGCTTCGGACTGGGATAACGGATATCGCAATCACATGCGTACAATAGCTTATGCCGGAATGAATTCAAATGGAAATGCCGACAATACGGCTTATTATTCAAAGGGAGATTATTTGTGCTTCCGTGAGGTTTCGTTAGGTTATGAACTGCCGCGTTCCGTATGTTCTAAAATGAAGGTGAAAGGGGTGTCTTTGAATGCCGGTGTGACAAATATCGGATACATTACAGCCTTTGACGGATTAAATCCTGAACAGTACGATGGACAAGAGACCGGTGAATACTTTCTCCCGATTCAATTTAACTTTGGTGTAAGACTAACTTTTTAAAATGATTTTCACTATGAAAGCAACAAAAATATTGATCTGTATTCTCTGCTGCACATGGATTTGCAGTTGTAGCTTGTTGGAGGTTGATCCGGTTTCTACCATCACTTCACAGTCGTTCTGGAAAACTCCGGGAGATGCCAAAGCTTATCTTACGGGCATTTACAATAAGGTGCGTTCCCTGAATAATACTTCTTATTACGGTGAAGACCGGGGAGATGCTTTTAAAGCCGGTGAGATCGGCCCTACGAGTGTGGCATGGGCCCATACTTTGCTTGAGAGCAATGCTCCTTCTTATCGTTCGGCTTATAATATCATTCATCACGCCAATCTTCTTTTCAATAAAATTGAAAGTCTGAAGTTTACTAATGAGACTGAGAAGAATCGTATAAAAGCTGAGTGTCACTTTCTAAGAGCATATACTTATTTTCTTATAGTGCGTATTTGGGGAGATGCTCCCATCATTACTGATCCTGTGCTTTCGGACAACGTTGAGCTTAAACCCCGTTCTCCCAAAGAAGACGTCATGAAGTTGATCCTTGAAGATATAGAACAGTCTGTCCTGTTATTTCCGGAGGTGGATATATCAATAAGAATTTAGCTTCAAAGCCGGCTGCCTATGCTTTGAAAGCCGATGTTTTAATGTGGAAAGCAAAGGTCCTGAATGGTGGAAATGCGGATCTGGAAGAAGCGATCAAGGCAATCGATCAGGTAGGCGGGAGTGGAGTGTCTTTGCTACCGGATTATGCAAAGGTATTTGCCAATGATAATAAAAAGAATAATGAGATCATTTTCTCTTTTTATTTTGAACGCTATGAAACTGGAAATCTTTCTATTGCAACCAACACTACATCGAGAACCGATAATTTATCGATGGCTGTCAACTTGGCCGATGCGGCAACTTCACCCAATCAGAGCCGCCATGTCTATGCCCCAAGTGACAAGGCCAGAGAGTTGTATCTTAAGTATCCGGGCGATAGGCGCTATAAAGTCGCCATGATTGATTTGGTGGATAAAGATGGTAACCTGATTTTAACCCAGACAAACAAATTCAGGGGGAAGGCCTATTCCGACGATCGTTATTTTGACGATGACTTGATAGCTTATCGTTGGGGAGATCTTCTTCTGTTGCGTGCTGAGGCCAATGCTGCACTCAATAAGATATCTGAGTCTCTTGTCGATCTGAATGAGGTTCGTGACCGGGCGGGCCTGGAGCCCTATGATGGCCCGAAAGATAAGATTGCTGTAGAGAAAGAAATCTGTGACGAACGTTTAAGAGAGCTTTTTATAGAGCAAAAACGATGGTTTGATTTGGTGCGTTTCCATTGTGGCGGGACCATTGACATTTATAAGGAGGTGCCCAATTTGAATGACAAACCCGGTTATCCGTTGTATTTCCCAATCAATTATAATGATATGTCTTAAATGACAAACTGGTGCAGACAGATGGGTACGAAAGTAATGTAGAGAGATAGAATATAAAAAGAAGGAACTGTGTGGAGTAGCTGTTATATACTTTTACACAGTTCTTTTGATACGGAAGTATAATAATTTAAAGCATAAGTTTATGAAGAACACAATCTTGAAACTGTTTCTATTGTTTTGTGCTGTTCCTTCAATCGGACAAAATGTCCACCCAATCTGCCTTGGATCGACATATCGGGGCAGCGTGAACGGCAGGTGACAATAGCTCCGGGCAGGCCGGATTTATATAACGGACATCCTACTACTGTAATGATGGATGATCATAAGACTATTCTTTGTACCTGGTCTTACGGGCATGGAGGTAAAGCGTCTTTCATAGCCGAAAGTAAGGATGCCGGGCTGACTTGGAAAAATGGTAAAACCCCTGCTGACTGGCAGACGATGAGCAATTGTCCCAGTATTTATAAACTGACGGATAAGCAGGGGAAAGAGCGTGTCTTTGTGTTTAGTGCCTGGCCGGACATGCCTATGACTTATAGTGAAGACGGAGGGAAGAGCTGGAGTCCGGTCCGTAGTTTGAATAAACCTTGTGTGATGGCGTTTTCAAGCATTGTAAAATTGAAGAATGGCGATTATCTCGGGTTGTATCACCGTGGACTGAATGATCGGGATCGTCCTCCGTTGACTTTGTGGCAATCTGTCTCACATGACGGAGGATTGACCTGGAGCGAGTCGGTGAAAGTAGGCGAGATGGAGGGGCGTTCACCCTGTGAACCCTGTGTCTTCCGCGCTCCCGATGGCAAACGGCTTGTCTGTGTAGCGCGTGAAAATAACCGGGTAGGCAATTCTCTGATGATGTTTTCTGATGATGAGGGAACACCTGGTCTCCTTTGCAAAAAACTCCCTGGGGCCTGACCGGAGACAGGCATGTAATAAAGTTTACTCCTGACGGTCGTATGATTGCCGTCTTTCGGGATATGGCTCCCAACAGTCCGACGAAAGGGCATTTTGTAGCCTGGGTCGGTAATTATAAAGATTTGCTTGAGGGAACTTCCGGACAATATAAAATAAAGCTTTTACATAGTTATGCCGGTTCGGATTGTGGATATCCCGGTCTCGAAATCCTTCCGGATGGGACTATTGTCGCCATCACTTATGTTAAAATGCGGCCGGGCCTGAACAACACTCCATTGTCGGCGTACGCTTCAAACTTGAAGAAACTGATAAAATGCTATATTAACTTTTATCCCCAATTTTACCAATATGCGTTATATTTCGATATTGTTTTTATTGAGTTGTTTTTTACTCAGTACTCCGTTACGTGCCGAGCGGGTGAAAGTTATTGTTAGACAGCCCATAGTACCGGTCTTGACAAAAAAGGAGATTAATCCGGTTTTGCAATTAAAGTTGATAAAGAGCTGTCCGGGACCATGTTTTGTAAAGGAGATCGGATTATCCCTGAAAGGTACTACTTTGTTGACCGATTTAACTCATTTGAGTTTATATAGAGTTGCCGGAAAGAGGGGGCTTTCTGACTGGGAAAAGTGTGTCGACTCAGTTGCTCCCGCTTTAAAAACGGTTTTAGACACTCCGTTGGAATTGAAATCAGATACTACCATACTGTGGGTAACTGTTAAATTGAAAGATAAAGTTGACTTAACCCATCGTGTGACGGTCAGTTGTGATCATGTGACGACGACTTGTGGTAAGGCTTCTGTAACTTCCGTTCGTCCGATTGTCGCACTCCGTACCGGAGTCGCTGTACGGCAAAGAGGGGAAGACGGAGTTCATACTTCGCGTATTCCCGGCATTACTACTTCCCTGAAAGGAACTTTGATGGCCATATTTGATGCCCGTTACGATAGTTCGCGTGACTTGCAAGGTGATATCGATATTGCGATGATGCGAAGCCTGGATGGTGGAATGAGCTGGCAGCCGATGCAGATAGTGCTCGACCGCAAAAAGTGGGGTGGATTGCCAGAGAAATATAATGGAATCAGTGATGCTTGTATCCTGACCGATGAAAAGAACGGTACTATTTATGTGGCGGGACTCTGGATGTATGGAGTCTTAGATCCCCGATCGGGTAAATGGGTGGAAGGAATGACGCAGGACAGTACCGTTGGATACACCAATGGCATGCGAAAGGTTCTCAGCCGGGCTCGGGGTTAAAGAGACCTGTCAGTTCTTGATTACGAAAAGCGTGGATGACGGACTGACTTGGAGTGACCCTGTAAATATAACAGCACAAACCAAGAAACCGGAATGGTGGCTGTATGCTCCGGCACCGGGGCATGGCATTACTTTGAAAGACGGTACATTAATATTTCCCACACAAGGCCGTGATAAAGATGGAATACCATTCTCTAATATTACGTATAGCAAGGATGGGGGAAAAACATGGATAGCCTCTAAGCCGGCTTATCACAACACTACGGAGTGCATGGCAGTCGAATTACAGGATGGCAGTGTCATGTTGAATATGCGTGATAACCGTAATCACGGTAATAAAAAGGTCAATGGACGCCGTATTTGTGTCACCTCCGATCTGGGAAGCACATGGACGGAACATTCCACTTCCCGAAAAGCATTGATAGAGCCTACTTGTATGGCAAGTATTCATCGACATACTTATCAGGAAAACGGCAGGCAAAAGACTCTTCTTCTATTCTGCAATCCGGAGTCTTATGACAGTAGAGACCACATGACGCTAAAGTGCAGCCTGGATGATGGAAATACCTGGGATTCGGCCGGAAAATCATGTTGGATGAGTTGGGAAGTTTTGGCTATTCCTGCATAACTTCGGTCAATGATTCTACGATTGGTGTTTTTTATGAAAGTAGCCAGGCACAGATGGTTTTCCAACAAATACAGTTGAAAGAGCTCATAGGTAAAGGTAAATCATATAAAGAGAGATAGTTGGTATGAAAAATAGAAAAATATATCCTTGGATCGTTGTCGGACTTTTATGGTTTGTGGCATTATTAAATTATATGGATCGTCAGATGCTGTCAACCATGAAAGATGCGATGCAGATAGATATTATAGAATTGCAGTCGGCTACCAATTTTGGGCGGCTAATGGCAGTCTTCCTTTGGATTTACGGTCTTATGAGTCCGATGGCAGGAATTATTGCCGATCGCGTCAGTCGTAAATGGTTGATTGTCGGGAGTCTTTTTTGTCTGGTCGGCGGTCACTTATGGCATGGGGTATGCCGATACATTTAATCAAATCTACTGGTTGCGCGCATTGATGGGAGTCAGTGAGGCATTATACATTCCTGCGGGCCTCTCCTTGATAGCCGATTGGCATCAGGAGAAATCACGTTCGCTGGCAGTCGGTATCCATATGACGGGATTGTATGCCGGTCAGGCTATTGGCGGGTTTGGTGCTACGGTAGCTGCGGCCTATTCGTGGCATACTACATTCCATTGGTTCGGTATTGTAGGCATTGTCTATGCATTGGTCTTGATTATATTCCTTCGTGAGAATGAAGAACATGCCAGGGTCATTCGGGCCATGCATACAGATAAATCAAAAAAGATTCCGTTGTTTAAAGGAGTGACTCTTTTATTCGGTAATATTGCTTTTTGGATTATTCTGTTCTATTTTGCGGCTCCCAGTCTTCCCGGATGGGCTACGAAGAATTGGTTGCCTACCTGTACGCTGAGAATCTCGATATCCCTATGGCTGAGGCAGGGCCTATATCCACTATAACGATTGCTGTCTCTTCTTTTATCGGAGTTATTCTGGGAGGGTTATTGTCAGACCGTTGGGTATCCAAAGACATACGCGGACGTATCTATACAGGCGCAATCGGGTTAGGGTTGACCATACCTGCGCTTCTTTTATTGGGCTTAGGCAATGGTTTCATCAGTATAATAGGTGCAGGATTTCTGTTTGGGGTCGGTTTCGGTATGTTCGATGCCAATAATATGCCTATTTTGTGCCAGTTTGTTTCGGCCAAATATCGGGCAACGGCCTATGGTATAATGAATATGACCGGAGTTTTTGCCGGAGCAGTTGTAACAAGCTTGTTTGGAAAATGGACGGACGGTGGCAACCTGGGATTGGGATTTGCTATTCTGGGAGGTATTGTATTGTTGGCTTTGGGCATGCAGTTGTGCTTTCTTCGTCCGCACACGGATAATATGGAATGATACAAATCATTTCCCGGACAGGGAGTAAGGTTCCGGTCCGGGAAATGACTGTATCAGAACGGTTAGTTTACAGTCCCAATACGTTTGGGGTTGTTTCTGCTTGCTGATTGTTGAACTGTCCGTTCAGGTTCTCTCCCTCTTTCGGGTTCAGCTCCAGCGATTTCTTCATATCTTCAATCGAACCGTCTTTGTCCCCGTTTAATAGTTTGGCACGTCCCCGTTCATGATAGGCGGCTCCAAAGTTCGGATTCAACTCGATAGCTTCGTCAAACAACTCAATAGCAGCTGTCAATTTCTTCTGTGTGATAAATAGTTGTCCCAGATATAGGTAAGCCTGTTCGTTGAAGGGGTTTATCTCTGTCACATGGAGATAGTCCGTCTCTGCTTCTTCTTCCTTTCCGGTGGCTTCTTTTATTTTGCCACGTAGCAGGAGGGCAGCTTCTTCGTCCGGATTCTGTGCAAGTATGGCTTCAATATCTTCCATAGCCTCTGCAAATTGCTGCATCTTATACAGTGCTTCGGCACGGAGCAGTCGGGCTTCCGTGAAATCATCTTTCAGCACAATGGCTTTTGTCAGATGGGCGATGGTCATTATTCCGTTATCCAATCCATGATTGGCTTTGCCCAACAGGTAGTGTGCCATTGCGTTTCCTTCTTCCAGTGCGATGGCTTTCTGGGCGGCATCGGCCATCTCCTGATAATCTTCTTGCATGAAGCAGAGATTGGCCAGGGTCAGGTACGTGCTTGTCAATTCTGGTTCCAGCGCGATCATACGTTCCAGCAACTCATGTGCTTTCCCGAATTCACCGGTCTGGATGTAAAGCTGGCTCAGATAATTCAGTGTTTCGAAATCTTCTTCAATGGCCAGCGCTTCGTTAAAGCACTTAATGGCATAGTCCGGACGTCCCATACGTTGGGCACGCAGGCCGTCATATTTAAATATCTCAAAGTTCTTTTTGGCGTTTTTTTGTTTTTCTTCCTCAGGGTTTTCTGTTTTCCCCGCAAAAAAAGATTTAAAGAAGTTCGGCATGATCAAAGTTTTTTTTAGTTTGGTTGCAAATGTAGTAATTTCATCACATAACCCTGTTGCTTTTCAGGAAGTTTTTTCAGTAAGCAGTCCGTTCTCAGAGCTCAGTAAGCCCTCGTCCAGCATAAACCGTATCACTTCGCTCAACTGCTCTTTATCTGTATTTATGTGTGAAGCTATCTCCGCCGGAGTCATCGGATGCTCTTTCAGCAGAGCACATATTTGCTCTCTCAGTCCGTCGAAGGTGCTTTGTGATATATCCGGTTCGGCGCGGTGGCTGAGGCAGACGTCACATTGCCCGCAGTTATGTTCGTTCTTCTCTCCGAAGTAGCGGAGCAGCATCCGGCTACGGCAGACATTCTCCGAAGTGACGTATTCCACCATGGCATGGATACGGGTTTCATAGCGTTCTTTCCGTTCTTCATATACTGCTCGGGGTATTTGCAGATAATGGAGGTCTATCCGCTCACGTGTATATATAATGTAAGGTGTTTTTTTGTGCGGGATGTAGTCGACGATACGGCGCTTGCTCAGCATCACCAGCAAGTCGTAAATCTGTTGCCGGGTCAGTCCCGTACGTACCGCCAGAGTCTGCTCGCTGATGTAGGCATAGTCTGTAAAGACACCCGTGTAAGATCGCAGAATCATTTGTATCAGTTTCTCTGCGGCTTCTCCCATCTCACGGAGTTATATAACTCATCCCGGCGGATCGTGAAGATAATCCGTGAGGCATTGTCCTGCTCATCGGTATATTCCAGGTATCCTGCCTGTGTCAATATCTTCAGTGCGCTGTCTGCAGGTACGGGAAAATATTTGAACTTGCGGCAGAATTCTTCCAGGCTGAAGTCATACATGCATCCCAGCCCGTCGCCCATCGCCATCTGATAATGATATTGCAGATGCTCGTACACATCTTTTATATAGTCTTTATCCGGGAAGTATCTGCAATGCGTTTGCTGAGCGTTGTTTTATCCGACTTGGCATAGAGTATCACCGCGTATGCCTTTTGTCCGTCTCGTCCCGCTCGTCCCGCTTCCTGAAGTAGGCTTCCGGTGAGTCGGGCAGGTCCAGGTGGATGACGATACGTACGTCCGGTTTGTCAATGCCCATACCGAATGCGTTGGTAGCTACCATCACCCGGCTTTCTCCGTTTTGCCATCGTTTCTGGCGAAGATCTTTGGTTGCGTTATCCAGTCCCGCATGATAAAAGTCGGCGTGATTCCTTCGTTTACCAGCAGCTCGGTTGTTTCTTTGGTTTTTCGCCGGCTTCGTACATATACAATCGCGCTGCCTTGTATCCGGTTCAGTATGTGCAGCAACTCCCCGTTTTTATTATCAGTGGGGCGAACGATGTATGCCAGATTCTTTCGTTCGAAGCTCATACGGAACACGTTTTCTTCCCGGAAGCGGAGGCGCTCCTGTATGTCCTTCACTACTTCGGGAGTGGCCGTGGCGGTCAGTGCCAAGACCGGAGCATCCGGTACGAGATCCCTGATATCCGCTATTTTCAGATAAGCCGGACGAAAGTCATATCCCCATTGTGAGATGCAATGGCTTTCGTCTACCGTAATCATACTGATTTTCATGGACCGGAGTTTGGCCCGGAAGATTTCGGTATCCAACCGTTCGGGAGAGATGTATAGAAACTTATAGTCGCCGAAGATGCAGTTCTCCAATGCCACCACAATCTCTTGCCGTGTCATTCCTGAATAGATGGCTATCGCTTTGATTCCGCGCTTTTTCAGGTTCTGCACCTGATCCTTCATTAGAGCAATCAGTGGGGTGATGACAATGCACAATCCCTCTTTGGCAAGGGCCGGAACCTGAAACGTAATTGACTTTCCGCCTCCGGTGGGCATCAGTCCCAGTGTGTCTTTTCCATTGCCAATGCTGGTTATGATGTCCTCCTGCAGGTCGCGGAAGGAATCATAACCCCAGTATTGCTTTAAAATCTCTTGGTAAGTCACTCTATCGGTTTGATATCTTCAATCTGCAACTGCACTTCCCCCCGTTTGTGGGTGTTCTCTTCAATGGTATAGCAGATGTCAAATGATCGCTTGGTTTTGATATATCTCACGTGCGAACTTTGTCCGAAGGCGATGCCGTTCATCACATTGTTCGATTTGTTGTCTACCAGTTCCAGTTTGATGTGTTCCTGATCGCGACCGACTACCTTGCTTGTTCCATAATCGTACACGTGATGTGTGCAGAACACCGGTTTCTGGTTGTCGGGACCGAACGTTGAATCGTTTCAATTCATTGAAGAACTTCGGCGTGATATCTTTAAAATCTATTTCGGCATCGATATCGATCACTGCGCTGGTCTGTTCCGGCAGTATATGTTCCGACACGAAACTTTCGAATCTCTCGGTGAATGCCTGTACGTTTTCCACTTTCATCGATAGCCCGGCAGCATAGGTATGCCCTCCGAAGTTTTCGAGCAAGTCACGGCAATGTTCGATAGCTTTGTAAACATCGAAACCGGATACGGAACGTGCCGAACCGGTTGCCATATCATCCGTCCGGGTCAGTACGACTGCCGGACGATAGTAAATCTCCGTTAATCGTGAGGCAACGATTCCGATCACTCCTTTGTGCCAGTCTTCATTGTAAAGCACTATCGAACGACGGTCTGCCAAGCCTTCCAGTTCGGCTACGATTTTATTGGCTTCTTCCGTCATGCTCTTATCCAGATCCTTCCGGGTTTCGTTGTATTGGTTGATTTGTCCGGCTTTCTCGAGTGCTGCCGAGAAATCTTTCTCAATCAATAGGTCTACCGCTTCTTTTCCGTTCTGTATACGTCCGGAAGCATTGATGCGGGGACCTATTTTGAATACAATGTCGCTCACCGTAATTTCTTTTTCCGATAATCCGCATACATCGATAATCGCTTTCAGTCCTACGCTCGGATTGCCGTTCAGCTGTTTCAACCCATGATAGGCCAGGATACGGTTTTCGCCCATGATCGGTACAATATCCGATGCAATGCTTACGGCGGTCAGGTCGAGCAACGGAATCAGGTGATGAAACTCAATGCCGTTACTGATGGCAAAAGCTGCATGAATTTGAAGCCTACGCCACATCCCGAAAGATGAGTGTATGGGTATGTATTATCCAGTCGTTTGGCATTCAGGATGGCAACGGCAGGGGGCAATATGTCGTCCGGTACATGATGGTCGCAGATGATGAAGTCAATTCCCTTCTCTTTGGCATACGCAATCTCTTCTACGGCTTTAATGCCGCAGTCCAGTACGATGATAAGCCCTACTCCGGTTTCAGCGGCGTAGTCAACTCCTTTTTTGGAAATTCCGTATCCTTCGTTATAACGGTCAGGGATGTAATAGTCAAGGTTCGAATAGAACTGTTGAATGAACTTGTAGACCAGTGCCACAGCCGTGGTACCGTCCACATCGTAATCTCCATAAATCAGAATGCGCTCTTTCTTTCCCATCGCCATGTTCAGGCGTTCCACTGCGATGTCCATATCCTTCATTAGGAATGGATCATGCAAATCGGGCAATTGCGGACGGAAGAATTTCTTGGCATCCTGTGCTTCGTAATTCCCCTTTGTACCAAAAGTCGTCCCAGGACGGGGCTAATGCCTAGTTCCTGAGCCAATGCCCGGCTTATCTCTGCCTGTTCTTGTGTGATGGGTCGATAATTCCATTTGTGATTCATTTTATATATTGTTTTTTCTTTTTATCTGTTCTCTGATGCCGGAAGTGCATAACTTTCCAACAAGCTGTAAAAGTACGAAAAAAACCGGAAGTGTGGGGATATACTGAAAAAATAATTGCTTGTGTTTTGTTTATCGATATTTGGTGCGACATGGTGAATCTACTATCTTTGTATCGTACTATTAAGTGTTATAATTATGCAAGATATAATAAACGGGCGTTGCGGTTGGTGCGGAAGTGACGAACTGTATGTGAAGTACCATGATCAAGATTGGGGAAAATTGGTGACCGATGACAAGACGCTGTTTGAGTTTCTTGTGTTGGAGAGTGCTCAGGCCGGCTTGAGTTGGATAACCATCCTTAAGAAACGTGAGGGGTATCGCAAAGCCTTTTGCAATTTCGATGCTGAGTCGGTGGCACAAATGACCGATGAAGATGTTGAACGGTTGATGCACTTTGATGGCATTGTGAAAAATCGTCTGAAGATCAAATCGACCATCACAAATGCAAGGTCATTTCTCGCCGTACAAAAGGAGTTCGGTAGTTTTTATGACTATACTCTATCATTCTTTCCCGACAGAAAACCGATTGTCAATACATTTCAATCATTGAGTGAGATTCCGGTATCATCTCCCGAATCTGATGCCATGAGCAGGATATGAAAAAACGGGGATTTAAATTCTTTGGAACTACGATTTGCTATGCTCACTTGCAGGCCTCCGGATTTATGAATGATCATCTGGCGGATTGCATCTGCCGGAAGAGGTAAATAACAATATAACTGTGTACAGTGGAAGAGGATATTTTATGCCTTTTGCCCGTTAACATTGTTAATGCCATTTTCCGATGGCTTTGTTCTTGTCTGCAAATAACAAGTCTTTTGCATTTAAAGAATTTGCTATTTGCAGACGAAAAACGAACTTTAACGTAACGTTAAAATAAAGCTTCTGCAGATTGAAATATTGTGCTCTGAAGTGGCTGTAGATCATTTGTTTAAATGTATGTCCCGTTTTCCATTCCCGACAGAGAACCTTCCGTATGGAAACCGGTATACTTGCTTTTTTATCAACTGCAAACTGTACTTTCCTATCCGGATTATTTTCTTTTTGCCTTATTCAGTGCTGCTATCAGATACCTTCCTTTTGCCCCTATGTCACTCCAGCAAGTATTGGCAATCAGTTGCCATACCCGTGTTCCTTTCCTTCCATAATCCGATAGCCTGAGTATGGCATTCACCTCTCCTGCTTCGGTAATCCCCAGTCTTTTGAGTGTATCCGTCAGTCCCGGATAATTGTGTGTCATTGTGTTGAAGGCGTATCCGGGTATCGGGAGAGGAGCAGAAACCTCCTCCCATTCTTTCTCCTTCCCCTTGGGGGGAGCTGAGGGGGTAATTCTTTATTTTCCTCTGCTTTCTTTTCTTTTACTTTACTTTGTCCGGAATTGCATGCATTTTTTGCGTTAACGGCTACATCATGTACTACATTTCCCGGACTAATGGTTACATTTTCACCTTCCGGCGCTTCTGTTTCCTGCTGAGTCAAGTCGTTCACCAGCAGATAGGGCAATGCTTTCAGATCCCTTTTTCTTCGCTTTGTTGCCTCCATCCATATCTTCTGTATGTTTGCCGAAGTCAGTATTCCGTTTGCCAGATAACTGTTTCTGTCCAATATCCCTTTGATGAAGAGGATCTCAATGATCCCCTGTACCTCAGCGGCCTGCACCTCTCTTCCCGCCTTGTTGGCAAAAATCAGACACTGCTCTTCATCCCAACGGATGAAGTATCCCTCTTTGTATATTTTGCACAGCAGTTTCAGTACGATTGCCGAACCCTTTATTCCATATTTAGCTTCTATCACTTCCATTGCGTTCTCTTCCATGAAGTTTACGCCCACCGGGAAATAGTTGATCCCGTCATATGCTATTGCCATTGTTTTTTAGATTAGTCGTTTGTACTTTCAATAATACATTCACCATAAATTACCCCGGATTCCCAAAGATGTCTTCACTTGATTTCTCAAAATAAAAATAATTCATCGGTGAAAAATCCGTGTAATCTGTGGGTGGGCGCCCCTATACGATCGGTCTCCAC
>ENA-OQIC01000132-OQIC01000132.1-human-gut-metagenome-genome-assembly--contig:-NODE-132-length-32551-cov-2.760579_pt1 | contig 32551 bp, 38 predicted proteins | sample MGYA00242572_ERZ504736 | MGnify/ENA primary metagenome ERZ504736 (study PRJEB26092, sample SAMD00036201) | human gut metagenome | host: Homo sapiens | study: EMG produced TPA metagenomics assembly of...
TCGTGAGCCATTGCATACGCCGGCATCGCCGCGGGGACGGTGCCTGCAAGATGATTCATCCGCGGTTTGCAGCTTATGGCCGATAAGAACATGCCATTCGACGCATGCGTAAGGTGGATGAACTTGGCGATCTCGCTCAGGCTTGTGAGCAGGTGCCCGAAGCAATCGTCATCGTTGACCATATGGGCAACATATCCGATCTTCACAATCTCGAATCCTCATCCGATGCCTTGCATAGGCTCGGAGAGCTGCCAAACGTATACGTCAAGGTATCGGGGTATCCAACCGATGACCCACGATTCGTCTCAACCCTGCTCGATCTCGCACAAGCCGCGTTCTCTAACAAGCGGTTGCTGTATGCGTCGAATTGGCCTGTCGTCGGTCTATACGCCGATTTCGACAGTCATCTGTCAATCCTGCTTAACCGTTTCGCAGGGAATGACGACTCTTCCTCAATAACGCGCGAAACGCCTACCATATCGTCGAAAGGAAAATATCATGACTTGCAACGCCCAGTTCGAAGGCGTGTTCTGCCCCTCCATCACCATCACGAACGCGGATGGGACCATTGACTACGACAATTGGGGCAAGCACCTTGATCATCTCATCGATGCGGGCATCGACGGTGTGCTGCTGTTCGGTAGCATCGGAGAATTCTACGCCATCGACGTCAAGACGAAGGCAGAAGCAGTGCGCTTCGCAGTTTCGAAGTCGCCGGACGCATGAAGGTGCTCGTCGGAGTGGGAGACACCAACCTAGACAATGTGAGAACATTGGCGGCGGAAAGCGAAGTAGCCGGAGCCGATGCATTGGTTGCAGTATCCCCGTACTATTTCGGACCATCCCCGGATTGCGCGAAGCGCTACTTCTCTGCGGTGGCCAAGGCAACGACGCTGCCGGTCATTCTTTACAACTTCCCAGCCAGGACGGGCAACGACCTCACACCTGAGTTGGTGGCGGATCTCGCAGCGGAGAACCAGAACATCATCGGCATCAAAGACACCGTCGACACCATCAGTCACACCAGGAAGGTCATCGCTGCCGTTCGTAAGGTGAATCCATCGTTCAGCGTGCTGTCCGGATTCGACGAGTACTACACCGTCAACCGAATCAGCGGCGGCAATGGCGTGCTGTGCGGATTGACCAATGTAGAGCCGGAGACTTTCGTCAGCCTGCATCATGCATGGCAGTCCGGTGATTACGCCACGGCCATTAAATCGGCTGAACGCATTTCCTATCTGATGAGCCTGTACGACACTGCCGACCTGTTCATCAGCGCCATCAAGGGCGCGGTCAAGGCGAAGGGACTGCCAATCGACACGTCCATCCATGAACCCGCCGTGCAGCTGACCGACGAACAGTACCGCAATATCCAGAGCATTCTCAAATAAGCAAATCTGCCAAGGAGACTTACGCATGAAACTTACATTCGATGGAATCTCTTCGTGCTGGGAAGAAGGCATTCCTCTCGGCAATGGACGCATGGGAGCGGTCCTGTGCTCCGAACCGGAAACCGACGTGCTGTATCTCAACGACGACACCCTTTGGTCAGGATATCCACACGCGGAAACCTCGCCGGTGACGCCGGAGATTGTGGCCAAGCGCGCCAGGCGTCGTTGCATGACGATTACGCCACCGCCACGCGAATCATCAAGGAAGCCACACTGCAGGAAAAAGACGAGCAGATTTACGAGCCATTCGGAACGGTCCGTATTCAGTACTCGACCTCTGCAGACGGCCGTGAGAGCATGAAACGCCAGCTGGATCTTGCAAGGGCGCTCGCCGGTGAAACGTTCCAGATGGGTGATGCCAACGTTCATGTCGACGCATGGTGCAGCGAGCCTGATGACCTGTTGGTCTACAGGATGTCATCGGATGCGCCGATTGATGTGAATATCAGTGTCTCCGGCACTTTCCTCAAGCAATCACGCGCTTCGTTGGAAACGGTATCCGACGGCCATCGGGCTACCCTCATCGTCATGGGTCGGATGCCTGGACTCAACATCGGACTTCTGCCTCACCCTTCCGAAAATCCTTGGGAAGATGAGCAGGACGGAACCGGAATGGCGTACGCCGGTGCGTTCTCCCTTACCGTAACAGGTGGCGACATCAACGTGGGCGACAACAGTCTGCAATGTTCGAACATCACCGGGTTATCGCTCCGCTTCCGCAGTATGAGCGGATTCAAGGGAAGCGACCTGCAGCCGGAACGAAGCATGACGGTTATCGCCGACCATCTGGAGAAAACCATTGACGAGTGGTCGACTGACCTGCAGACCATGCTCGACCGCCACATCGCGGACTACCGCAGATATTTCGACAGGGTGGCCATCCATCTCGGTTCAGCCCATGATGACGATACGGAACTACCGTTCTCGGCGATCCTTCGCTCGGATGAGAACAAAGAACCGCATCGTCTGGAGATGCTAGCGGAAGCGATGTTTGATTTCGGCCGGTATCTGCTTATTTCCTCGTCCAGGCCACACACCCAGCCAGCGAATCTGCAGGGGATTTGGAACCATAAGGATTTCCCAAACTGGTACAGCGCCTACACGACGAACATCAACGTCGAAATGAACTATTGGATGACAGGCCCATGCGCCCTCCAAGAACTCATCGAGCCGCTCGTCTCCATGAATGAGGAGCTGCTAGTGCCGGGGCACGACGCCGCTGACAGGATTCTTGGCTGCCGAGGATCGGCGGTCTTCCATAATGTCGATCTCTGGCGTAGGGCCCTTCCTGCGAACGGCGACCCGATGTGGTCGTTCTGGCCGTTCGGTCAGGCATGGATGTGCCGGAACCTGTTCGATGAATATCTGTTCAACCAGGATGCATCGTACCTGTCCCGCATCTGGCCGATCATGCGGGACAACGCGCGATTCTGCATGGATTTCCTATCGGAGACAGAGCATGGACTGGCCCCGTCCCCTGCAACATCACCGGAGAACTGTTTCTTGGTGAACGGAGAACCGGTATCCGTTGCGCAAAGCAGTGAGAATGCCACGGCCATCGTGCGTAATCTGCTTGATGATTTAATTCAGGCTTCTCACGATTTGGAAAACCTTGACGAAGAGGACAGAGATCTGGTCCATGAAGCAGAATCTGTCCGTTCCCAACTGGCTGAAACGCGATTGGGAGCTGATGGAAGAATCCTCGAATGGAACGACGAATTCATCGAATCCGATCCACAGCACCGCCATCTGTCCCACCTTTACGAACTGCATCCTGGTGCAGGCATCACGTCTAAGACTCCGCATCTGGAGGAAGCCGCTAGGAAATCCCTCGAAGTGCGTGGCGATGATGGTTCCGGCTGGAGCATCGTATGGCGCATGATCATGTGGCGCGTCTGCGTGATGCGGAACATGCCAAACGAATCATAGGCATGTTCCTGCGGCCGGTGGATGCGAACGCTGAAACCAATCTGCTGGGCGGAGGCGTGTACGACAGTGGATTATGCGCCACCCGCCGTTCCAGATCGACGGGAACCTTGGATTCCGGCGGCCTTGTCGGAGATGCTTGTCCAAAGCCACGATGGCTGGATTCGCATTCTTCCGGCCCTGCCGGAGGATTGGCATGAGGGAAGCTTCCATGCGCTCCGTGCAAGAGGTGGAATCCAAGTGGATGCGACATGGACGGATCAGACAGTGGAATATACGTTGCGCTGTTCGAAGCCCACGGAGATTACGCTGAACGTTCTGGGGACTGATATGGGACGTGTCGCGCTATCTCCGGATAAGCCATTCAAGGGATCCGTCCGGCGTTAACGTATTGCGTTATATCCGTTACGAAATGTTGCGGACCGTCTTTTCTAATAGGGGAGGACGGTCCGCAATCTTTTTTGACGGAAAAAGAGATTCCCGCCATTTTCCAGTGAATCTCTAAAGCGAAACATGATAAACTTGTTACTAAATTTGTTTAGCTTTCGTCTACCAAGAGGAGGTAGATTGTCATGGTACAATCAGGGAGATTGCAGAAAGGGCTGGATTCTCCCCTGCAACCGTATCGAGGATACTCAATGACGATTCCTCGCTGTCGGTCAAAGAGGCCACCCGTCAAAAAGTTCTGAACGCCAGCCTTGAATTGGGATATGAGAATGTGCCGCGATACCAGCGTGTCACCATTCCTCAGGACATCGCCTTGTTGGACAATGCCGTTCCGGACAAAGGTTTGCAAGACATGTACTCCAACGAGCTCAAGGCGTTCCTCTACCAGCATGCGGAAGATGAGCGCATGCATATAACTGAGTATCGTAATGTGAACGATCTCATCAAGAATAAGGGCAAGCATGCTGGTTTTATTTCGATCGGTCCGGCACCGTTTGAGAAGGATGTGCTCCTACGATTGCATAATGCTTTTCAGCATGGAGTATTCATCGATATTAATCCGGCACCAGACTTGTTTGACTCGGTGCAACCAGATTTGGAACAAACCGTTTTGGACGCGTTGGATACGCTGACCGCCTCCGGGAGCGACGCATAGCTTTCGTCGGCGGAGTCGGAAACATTATGGGCGATCATGAGTATCCGGAAGATTCCCGTGCGTTCGCGTTCCGGAATTGGTCAGTACGTCTCGGACTTGACATCAACGGTCTCGTCTTGGAAGAAGGACCGTTCACCATAGAGAACGGACGCGCTCTCGGTGAAAAACTCATACAAATGCACAGTAACGACCTTCCGGATGCCGTCATCATTGCTGCCGATCCGATTGCAGTCGGCGTACTTCAAGCATTTGCGTCCGTTGGAATCCTAGTGCCGAGAGATATACGCATGGTCAGCATCAACAACCAAGAGATAGCGGAGTATACCTCGCCCGCGTTGTCATCGTACGACATCAACAAAGACGAATTAGCTAAGGCCGCGGTGTTTATGCTGTCGGAAGCGCTGTCCACCAGACGATCCGTAAACCAGCACGTGAGGATTTCCGCAAAATTGGTGGTCAGGGACAGTTTCGTGCCATCTTTATGAAAACCATACGAAAGAGGCCTGATGTGAGCAGAAGACGCGGCATATGGAAAACATGAATCTATGCCGCATCTTCTGCGTTATGAAGCATCGTCACCTGTTACACCAAGGTGAAGGAACCTTGCAAGACGATGTCGTCCCTCCTCCACAGGAAGGCGCAGAGGAGGGACACGCTATCCGATCGTCAGATCAGTTCGAGATTGACATCGAGGCTGATCGGCTGATCGGCGGGGATGTGATACTGGGAGTGGACCGGAGACATCCAGGAATCGTCGCCTCCGACACCCATCTGCGCGGCGAGCACACGGAGGAACATGTGCTTCGGAGCCGGCAACTCGTCCTGGTGCTGAGCTTCTTCGATCATGAAGCTGGAATATGGCTGCAGGCTCACAGCGAACGGTGCGGCACCGTTCGCGCGGCTGACTCGCAGGCCGTGTCCATTTTCATCGGTGATCTCCGCCCAACGGACTTCCTCGTGGTTGCCCGTCTCCTGCGGCATGAGATACGGAGCATGATCCTTGAACGCATCGGTGCTCCACACGCCCAGCTTGGCGTGCTTGCGATCCTGGTACGTTTCCTCGGGACCAGCGCCGAAGAACCTCAGATTCGAATACTGGACCGGCAGAGTCCATTCGATGCCAAACGCAGGAATGGTGGCAGATCGCCGGATTCGCCCGGATATTCCACATGCAGGTTCAGACGGCCAGTGGTATCGGCGGTGTATTCGACGGTGACCTTGGTGCGTTGCGGCGTGGCCAGCTCATACGTGTATACGGCCTTGAGCGTGTCTTCATCGACCTGTTCGATGACATTGTCCACGCAACGGGCATAACGGCCGGCCGCCATCCACTGGGCTCGCTCGAATCCATGGCCGGCGCCACGGTCGTTGTCCGTCAGCGCGCGGAATGTGGTGATCGCCGGGCGACGCAGCACGAATTCGTGACCGTCGAACGTGTAGGAGACCAAGCCGCCCTGGGTGCGAGAAAGAAGAATCTCTCGTCCGGAACCTGAACACCCGCATTCCAACGGCCAACAGTGACGATGCCGTCCGCAGGCAGGGCCGCGTCTTCGGCTGCCTTCGTTCCGGCCACAACAGTCTGGCCGAAGGCGAGTTCGTACCCGGCAGGAGCCAATCGGTCGCCTCGGCGAGGCGCTGGGACACTTCAAGCACCAGCTCATTGGCATTGGCGCGATAGAGATCCACCGGCCATTCGACATCGAACGTGCATGCCGAATCGGCGGGCACGTCGAAGCGACGCTCGGACTGCCATACCGGCTCCCCGTCAGCGAGGATGCGCAGCACGAACTGGTATCCGCCGGTCGAGATGAACAGATTGTCGTTCTTGATGGACACCGAACGATCGGTCACGTCGATATGGACGTTGGAGTACAGCTGCTTGACCTCCTGGGCCTTCGGCGCGGGAGTACGGTCAGCGAAGACCAGTCCGTTGCCGGAGAACTCGTAATCACTCGGGCGATCGCCGAAGTCTCCGCCATAGCACAGACGGGTGGAGCCGTCCGGCTGGCTGGCATAAATCGCCTGATCGATGAAATCCCAGATGAAGCCGCCCTGATAGTGCGGGTAGCGTTCCAGTGCCGTGTATTCGTCCAGATTGCCGACCGAATTGCCCATTGCGTGCATGTACTCGCAGGAGATGTACGGTTTCTGCGGATCGTTCTTGAGGTATTCCTCAACCACATCGGCATGCTCGTACATGCGGGTTTCGATATCGGTCACGTCGTCATAGTCGCGGTTCTTTGTCACACCCTCGTAGTGCACGGGGCGGTTCGGATCGATGTCGTGCACGTGCTTGTACATGGCACGGAACACATCGCCGGTGTAGGATTCGTTGCCAAGGGACCAAATGACCACGCTCGGGTGGTTGTAGTCGCGGCGCATCATGCTGTTGACGCGGTCGACGCAGGCGCCTTCCCAACGCGCCTTGCTTCCTGGAACCGCGGTCTCGGCGGTGACTACGTCGCCGGGCAGGCACCAGCTGCATGGGTTTCGAGATTGGTCTCATCGATCAGGTAGATGCCGTACTCATCGCACAGATCGTACCAACGCTCCTGGTTCGGATAGTGCGAGGTGCGGATGGCGTTGATGTTGTGGCGCTTGCAGAAAATCACATCATCGATCATGTCCTGCTCAGTGATGGAACGGCCGCGCTTGGCGTCGAACTCGTGACGGTCCGCGCCCTTGAACACGACGCGCTTGCCGTTAAGGGTCATGATGCCGTTTTCGATGCGGAAGCGACGGAAGCCGACCTTCTGAACGACGGCTTCGACAATGTCGCCGGCCTGATCGATGACATTGACTTCAAGTTCGTACAGAGATGGGCTCTCGGCGCTCCACGGCTCGAGGCCCTGCAAGGAACCGCTCGCGAACGTGGTGTTGGCGTCGGCGTTGGTCGAGGTCTCCCATACCACGTTGCCTTCGGAATCCTTCAACGTGGCCGAGATGGTGGCGGCATCGGAGGCGTTGCGCACGGACAATGCGGCGTCAAGAGAGGCGGTGCCGGACTCGGCGTCCCAATCGGCTTCGAGCTGCATGTTCACGACATGGACGTGGGGCTGTGCCGTCAGTTCGACGGAGCGGAACAGCCGTGCAGACGCCAGAAGTCCTGGTCTTCAAGCAGGATGCGCTGGAATACTCGTAGCAAGCGACCGCCACAACGTTCTCTCCGTCATGCAGCAGATCGGTGATGTCAAACTCGTTGGGAGTGAATCCGTCCTCGCCGTAACCTGCGAACAGGCCGTTGACCCACACGTAGATTGCGGTTGCCATTCCATGGAAGACGATGGAGACGCTTCCTCTGGACTCCTTGGTGTCCGCAAGACGCTTGGACACGACGAACTTCTTGCGGTAGAGCGCCACGTGATTGTTTTCCGGAACATTCGGCTCCAGCGGATTCTCGTGGCCATCCCACGGATACTGGATATTCACGTACTTGTTCTTCAGCAGGCCTGCCATCTGCAGATGGTCCGGAACCTGGGTGCGGTAGAAAGCGGAATCATCGAAGTTTTCGGCAACGAATGGCTCTTCGTTGAAATCGATGTCAGAAGCCTGTACGATCTCGACGCGCCATTCTCCGTCAAGGCTTTGCGTGAGATCGGAGTACTCACCGCTCTGCGGATCATGCGTGAAACACTTGTGGTTGGAATGGGCCGGCGTGCGGTTGACCTCGAACACAGTCGCGTCGGTCAGCCATGTCTCGGATGCGTGCTCAACACGATTGCTGTTTGTCATGTTTTCTGCTTTCTTTCATTACTTCGTTGTGAATGATGAGGAAGCTAAACTTCCTTTACCAGTAATGATAAATGTTTTTTACCGAAAAGCAAATCGTATTTACCGCCACAGTTCCCTCTGTTTTTCAAGTACTCCCATTAAACATGTTTAAGTCGGTGACGGATAGGCTTTGCATCATGGGAATTGTTGCAACACGTCGGCAAAAGCTTTGATTACTAATGTTTTTTACTTCTGTTTATAAAACGGCGTATTGCAATACAAGATCAATGGGTGATTTCGGCTCCAACTCTCTTAGAGGAGAAGAAAAATGAGCAACGCAACAGCTGCGGACGGTGGAGTCCGCTGATGTTCGCCTTCAAGGTGAAGATCAACGAGAAGATGCACGCCGAAATCGTCGAGCAGCTCGAAGCCAAGCTCGCGGCCGGTGAGATCCCCGACGAGGAAGTCAAGACGGTCGAGACGGTTGAAGCGTCAACGAGAAGGCCAAGATTCTGACCGAATAAATAACCAATACTTGCCACTCCTTCCTTTCTCTCTGATGGAGGCCCCAATTTCGATTGGGGCCTCCATTGGTATATGCACTGTTTTATAGCCGTTCAAAGTTTGTCAAATGAACAAAACGACCGATGTCCCGGAGCATAATGCAACCAATGTTGTTTCGTTTTTTCGCTCAAGGCATATCTTGCCATGTTCCGAGGTGAACCATGTATTTTGGCGAATGACCAATCGAAGAATCGAATTAGATTTCATTGTTTCGGATGAGAAGGTCCCAGCTTCACAGGGGGTATTAATGACATTCATCTCACGAGCGGCGCGCTATGTGCTCAGAAAGCGAGTGCGCACCGCAGTGCTGTTCATTGTGCTGACCATCATAACGGCGAGTATGCTGTCCGCAACCGCAGTTTCTCGGGCAGCGCAACATGAGGCCGGACAGATTGAGAAACAGGCGGTCGGCGGATTCGTGCTGGCCAGTAACCTGCAAGGCAGCATGCTGACACCTCGCGGAGGCGGAATGGTTCGTCCCGCTGATGTGCAACGAATCTCGAAGCTGTCCGGTGTTGACTCGTACATGGTCAGGCAGAACGCCACCGCCGATCTCGTGGGAGCCAGCGTGGTGAAGGTCCCCGGCGGCGATGATTACGATGCGGAGAAAGAACAGCAGTTCGGCAATACGGCCAACGTCATAGGCACAAACGATTCGTCAAAACTCAATGTGTTCACGTCGCACACGCTCGGCATGGTCGACGGACGTCATCTCAAGGCATCCGATAAGCATATGTCGATGGTCCATGAGGATCTCGCCAAAACCAATGGGCTTAAAGTCGGCGATACCCTCACGCTCAAGGCCAATCCATATGATGCCGACAATGAGTCGCATTCGACGGCAACCGTCAAAACCACCATCGTTGGAATATTCAAAGGAGACAGCGACAGAAAGGTATCCAGCCGCGCGGAACTCACCTCCAACACTGTGTACACCGATTTGGACACTACAAGTACTCTGTACCAGTACAAGGCCGGCAAGGAAATATATCAGGATGCCACTTTCGTTCTGGACAAGGGTGTCGACGTGGAGAAAACCATGGAAGCGGCGAAGAAGCTTCCAGTGGATTGGAACAACTACCAGATCACACGCAATGACCAATATACGTCGAGCATGCTGAATGCCGCCCGAGGTGTGCGTTCCATGATGCTCGGCGCTTTGATCGGCGTGATCATTTCGGCCGTGATAGTTCTCAGTCTCATGCTCTTACTGTGGATGAACGACCGACGTCAGGAGATGGGCGTACTGGTGTCCCTTGGCATCGGCAAGCATCCCTGATCGCCCAATATCTAACCGAGATGATTCTGATCGGTCTGCCGTCCCTGGCCCTCGGATGGTTGTGCGCACGAGGAGTGGCCCAATGGCTTGGCACTTCGGCCCTCCGTTCCGTGAACGCCTCCGCGGCGAAGGAGCTGAGCAGCATGGGGCAGGTTGGCGGCGATCTCGAATCCAATATGTCGGTTCGTACCTTGGATTCGCTCACGGTATCGATCGACACGACTGCCGTACTGTATGTGTCGCTCGGCCTGCTGGCGGTGATGCTGGTATGCGTCGCCATATCGTGCATACCGATGCTGCGCAAGTCGCCGCGAAGCCTGTCGGAGCTCCGATGACGGGCATGAACGTGTGGAATCGTGCCACGCTGGCAATCGTGCGTAAACCGGTACGCAGCGGAATCATCGGACTGCTGATGCTGATGGTTTTCACCAGTCTTGTGGCTCAGGTTGGAGTGTCAACGGCACTTCAGAAAATGTCCGACGATATCGGCAGAAGCATGGGAATAGGTTTTACTGTCGACACAGGCGAGAATCCTGCAAGTCTAAAGGAAGCGAGCCGGTTCTCGCGCATCCCCGGCGTAGGAAAAACCGTTTACGAGCGTAAGACCTTGGCAGGGGTGGATGGGGCGCATCCGGTTGTCCCCGAACATGGTCCTCGGCTGGATTCCGGTCTATCCACGCAGGTCAGCGTGCTGGGCACCACTGACTCCTCGTTGTCCGAAGAATTCCAAAGCGGTCTGTACCGGTTGGAACAAGGACACCACATTTCAGGTAATGGCCGGAACGTACTGATTCACCGGGATTTCGCACGTGAGAATGGGCTATCGGTGGGATCAACACTCCGGCTCAGTCAGGAAGACCGCGATTCCACCGTTCGCGTGGCCGGAATCTTCTCTGGCAATGTGCAGGCACAGAGCCCTATGCCATCGGACGCATCGGAGAATCTTATCTATGCGGGTGCCCAAGTGGTTTCCGCGCTGACTGGAGAGGAACGGTCGGCACGATCCGGTGTCTTTCGGATAATCCGCAGGCTCTCTCCGCCGCAGTGGCCCAAGCGAAAAAATCGCTGGAAGCAAGTATGGCGTCACCGATGACTCGGCGCGGCTTTCCGGTGTGCTGCAGTCGGTGGAAACGGTGCGCGATCTGGTTCGTATGGTGCTGTTGTCCGTTTGCTTGGCTGATGTGTTGGTACTGGGCATGGCGCTTGTCTTCTGGATCCGCTCACGTATTCATGAGATAGGCACCCTTCTGGCTCTCGGCATCGGCAAGATGCAGATTATCGCCCAGTTCGCAATCGAAACCGGTCTCATGGCTGTGGTCGCAGCCCTGTGCTCGCTGGGCACGGGTTCCCTGTTGTCTGGATACGTGTCCTCGCTCCTGTTGCACGATTCTGGAGTCGCGCCTCTTGAATCATTGCAGGTGGAGGCTCTGCCGCCAGAACAGACGCTGCTCATCCTGCTGCTCGGATGCGCGGTCATCGCGATTGCGCTTGCCGTGTCGTGCGCCGCAGTGCTGGCTAAATCCCCGAAATCCATTCTTTCCTCTATGCGTTAGGAGATATTAATCATGACTATCTGTCTGCAATTGGACCATGTCAATTACTCATATGGCGCGGCGAAGATCCGCGTTCTTTCGGACGTGAACGCTGATTTCGAATCCGGAAAGATGTATGCGATAACCGGTCCGTCGGGAGCGGGAAAGAGCACACTGCTGTCCCTGTTGGCTGGTCTGGATGCCCCCTCTGATGGAGTGGTCCGTTTCGAGGGTGAGGATATAGCTACGACGGGTTATTCAAAGCACCGTCGCGAGCACGTGTCCTTGGTGTTCCAGGACCATAATCTGATCGACTATCTCACTCCCGAAGAGAATCTGCGCCTGGTCAATCCCAAGGCCGATATGAAGATCCTCGAGGATTTGGGACTGAGCCGTGAGGAATCGAAGCGCAACATCATGCACCTGTCGGGCGGTCAACGTCAGCGAGTGGCGGTCGGCCGTGCCCTAGTGGCGCCCGGCCGCGCGATTCTGGCGGATGAACCGACTGGCAGCCTGGATCCGGAAATGACTGATGAGGTGATTGATCTTTTGCGGCATGCCGCTCATCAACTCGGTAAATGTGTCATTGTGGTGACGCATTCCAAGCGTGTCGCCGATTCCGCCGATGCCGTTTACACTCTCAGGCACAAGAAGCTAACCAAGGCATAGTTCGCTCGTACAGGCCGTCTCTTCCGTCCGAACAGCGATCCACCATCAATGGCCTCTCGGACTTCCATTACGGCAGGGGGCCCTCTTGACGCGTGGCTGCTGCGCCACGTAATGAACGCGTTGGGCCGCGGCATCGCCGCCGCTGCCTACGTGTCCATGGGTGGGGCGGCATGCTGGCCGGCTTCTACTTGCTGTCCGCGAACAACGTGGGCTGGGGCGACGTGCACGGCATCGTGGGTGGTTCGTTATTACAACGGCAGTTCTCGATAAACCAAATCGTCACGGACTGCAAAGCCCTGCCGTTCCCAGAAATCGTTGCCGGCGTCGTTGTCTGCGGGCACCCCGACAGCGACTTTCGGCAGGCCGATCGCACGAAGCGTTTCAACCACGCGGCCCACCAACATCGAGCCAATGCCTCTACCGCGTGCGTCGGGGTCGACCGCCGTGTGGTAGATGCGCGACCGTCTTCCGTCGTTGCCGGCAAGAATCGCGCCAATGATTCTTCCGGCATCGTCCTCGGCTACGAAACAGGTGTCGGGATTGCGTTTGAGAAACGTCTTTATCGCATCCTTGCAATCGTCTATGTCCCTCATAGTGAAACCTGTGCATCGTGTCCACAGTCCGTATACCAGCGAATAATCCTCGATTTTCATATGGCGTATGGTCATTGTGATCGGTTCGGTCATATTTCCTTCTTTCCTTCTTAAACGCCAACTCCGATTCTCGCATCGTTCGCGGTATTTCCCGTGCGGGTATGTCATATTTGCGTTGCGCGGCCGTCTGCAGCGCGCGTGTCGGGGAAGCGCCCTGAAGGATAATCCGTCGATTTTCGGGGATACTCCGGATGTGAACACACGGCAACGGCATGGTGAACTGTGCTTAACTGGAATCATGCATATGAAGAACGGAAGTATTGCGAGAGCGACGGCTGTGGTAATCGCAACCGCCATATTGTGCGGCATTGTGCCTATGATTGGCGTCGCACTGCGCAATTCGGCAATCGCAACAATGCGTGAAACCAATATTTTGCAGGCTTTAGCGGCGCTGCCAGAAGGGTTGCGCGACTGCTCCACGGTACTTGCGTACCTGTTTTCAACGGTAGGCTGCATTGCAATCGTTGCCGCGCTTGCCGCTGTCGATTTGCGTATTACCGGCAGCAGGCGCGTCGTCATCCGCGATGTCGTCGTGTCGGCGGCGCCGATACTGTACGTGACCGGCGTCAAATGGCTGGTCGAACGCCCCCGTCCGATCACGTCCGTCGGCAGTGGTCTGTTGCCGGGCGATCCAAGCTTTCCGAGTGGTCACACGGCAGCCGCGGTGATCGTATCGGTCATGATGATTCTTACCGTGCGTAATTTCACGCGCAAACGCTTTCCCGACGGAGAAGATGACGGGCGTGCAAACGGAAGACGGGTGTTTCTCCGCAGGGCGGTCATCGGCGCTGTCGCGCTTGTCGTGGCGGTCGCCTGTTCTCGATTGCTGCTCGGCTTGCACTATCCGACCGACGTGATTATTTCCGCCACCATCTGTCCACTCATTTCCTACGCCGTATGGTGTGTATGGAACGCATACGAAAGCGCGGCGGAGCGGTAAAAACGTATCTGCATGTGAGTTCCTTTGATTCCGAAATCAGTTAAGGAATGTCCGATTGTGCGGGCAAAACGACAGGTTGTGTAATGGGGCGCAGATTGGCGGCGAAAGGCTGGTTCAATCAAACTAGCGGCGGATGCTCACATGCGATGCAGCCAAGAACATCCGCAACAAGAACAGCGCAGGCTCAGGGAGGGCCAAGCGGGTTCGAGGAGTTAGTGCAAGGGAGAACCAATGGAACTCGAAGAACTTTCGGTCGTTGAAAAGGCCGCAATGCTTTCCGGTGGATCCGAATGGGATTCGCGAGGCAACGACCGCGCAGACATCCCCAGCTTCGTGATGAGCGACGGCCCCACGGCGTGCGCCGCCAGCTCGGCGAAGGCGATCATCTCCGCATCGGCGTATCCAAGCCGGCCACCTGCTTCCCGACCGCAGGAACCGTGGCCAATTCTTGGGATCCGGCGCTCGCCGAAGAAATGGGCGAGGCCTCGGCAGCGAAGCGCACGATCTTGACGTGAACGTGCTGCTCGGCCCGGGTCTGAACATCAAGCGCAACCCGCTGTGCGGACGTAACTTCGAATACTATTCCGAAGATCCGATCGTCGCCGGACGTATGGCGGCAGGCTGATCCGCGGCATCCAGAGCAACGGCATCTCCGCATGCCCGAAGCATTTCGCGGTTAACAGCCAGGAACTGCGCCGCCAGGCCAGCAACTCCGTGGTCGACGAGCGTACCATGCGCGAATTGTATCTGACCGGTTTCGAAATCGCAGTACGTGAAGCCAAGCCGCTGACCATCATGACCTCCTACAACGAGATCAACGGCGTCTACGCGCACGAAAACAAACATTTGCTCCAGGAGATTCTGCGCGACGAATGGGGCTTCGACGGCATGGTCGTCTCCGACTGGGGCGGATCCAACTCCGCGGTCGCAGCAGTCAAGGCAGGCGGATCGCTGGAAATGCCGTCTCCGGGCTTCACTTCCGCGCGTGAGCTGGAAGGCGCGGTCAAGGCTGGAACTCTGTCTGAAGCCGATATCAACGCGCGTGCCGCAGAAGTCGCAAAAATCGCGGCAGCGACCAAGCTGGTCGGTGTTGGACGTAACGATCTGCTCAAAGACGATATCGCAGCAGCGCATCACGACGTGGCACGCAAGGTGGCCGAAGGCTCCAGTGTGCTGTTGAAGAACGATAACGCGACCCTGCCATTCAAGGCCGGCACCCGCGTGGCGGTGATCGGCGATATGGCCGCAACCGCACGTTATCAGGGTTCCGGCTCCTCCAAGGTGAACGCCACCAAGGAAGAGAACATTCTTGAAGAGGTCAAGACGCCGAAGGCTCGTGCTTGCCGGCTATGAGCAGGGCTATGACCGCCAGGGCAAGGCTGACCGCGTGCTCGTGGAAGACGCAGTCGCGCTGGCTGGCAAGGAAAGCGTTGATGTGGTGCTTGCAGTCGTCGGTCTTGACGAACGCAGCGAATCCGAAGGCCTTGACCGTTCCACCATGGCGATTCCGCAGGTGCAGAACGATCTGGTCGAAGCGCTGAAGGGCGCGGGCAAGCCGATCGTGGTCGTGCTTGTCGCCGGCTCTCCGGTGGAACTGCCGTGGATTGACGACGTTGCCGCAGTGCTTTACGTGGGTCTGTCGGGTCAGGCCGGCGCTTCCGCGACCGTGCGCGCGCTGACCGGTGAGATCAATCCGTCCGGCCACTTGGCCGAAACCTGGCCAATGCATTACGAGGATTGCCCGAGCTCCGGTTGGTATCCGGCGATTGGTCGCGATGCGATCTATCGCGAAGGCCCGTTCGTTGGCTACCGTTATTACGAGACCGCCGGTGTGCCCGTGCGCTTCCCGTTCGGTTACGGCTTGAGCTACTCCACGTTCACCTACAGTGCCGCCACTGCTGGTGAGAACGGCATTGACGTGATGGTCAGCAACGATTCCGATGTTGCCGGTTCGACCGTTGTACAGCTGTACGTGCGCGGTCCGCAGGGTGGTGTGTTGCGTCCGGATCGCGAGCTCAAGGGCTTCGCCAAGGTTTCGCTTGCCGCACACGAAAGCAAGAGCGTGCACATCGATTTCGACCGTTACACCTTCCGTCACTTCGACGCTGCCAGCAACGAATGGAAGACGGAAACCGGCGAGTGGACGCTGATGGTGGGCGATAACGCCGAACACCTGCCGCTTACGATTCCGCACACCGTCGCAGGCGATGTCAATCCGGTTGCCGCGGATACTGCGCTCGGCCATTATCTCAGCGGCCACGTCAAGGAAGTGACCGACGCCGAAATGGCCGTGCTGTTCGGCCATGAGGTTGTGGCACCGGGCAAGCCGGTGACGTTCGGCGTGAACGATCCGATCATGTCGTGGGTGGATTCCAAGGGCTTCGTGGCGCGTACCGTCGCCAAGACGCTCACCAAGCAGGAGGCCAAGATTCGTCAGAAGACCGGCGCTCCGGACCTCAACACCCTGTTCATCCTGAACATGCCTCCGCGAGCCATGAGCAAGATGACCCAAGGCATGGTCGATTCCGCGATGGTCGACGCCATCGTCAAAATCGCCAACGGACACACCTTCCGCGGATTGGGCGGCGTCATCGCCGGCTTCTTCCGCAACCAATCCGCAAACAAGCGCACTGCAAAGGAGCTGAACAATGACTGATAACAATGCAACGCAGCCGGCTGAGAAGGTCGGTCCGATCCGCCAGTGGATCAAGGACCACCCGAACATCTGGGAGTTCATCCTGTTCAACGTGCTGTCGAACATCTCCACCATCACCCGTTTCGTGGTGACGTGGATCGGCACCGCCATCTTCATCAGTGGCATGGCCTGACGCAGCCGTTCCACTTCCTGATCTTCAACTACGACACTCAGGGCAACGGTCTGGGCGGCTTCCTCACCTTCCTGCTTGCCGAGGTGCTCGCCCAGGTGGTGAACTTCTTCGTGCAGATGAAGTGGGTGTTCAAGTCTGACTCCAGCTTCAAGGACGCCGCTTGGAAATATGTGATCCTCGCCGTGATCATCGTGGTTGTGAACCTCGTGCTGCCGGGCTACGTGACCGGTCTGTGCCAGGCTGGGGCATGGGCGCTGGCATTGCCGGCACCATCGCTTCCGTGGTCAACACCCTGCTCGCCGTGATCGTGAGCTACCCGCTGCTCAAGTTCTGGGTTATGCCGAAGAACAAGGACTCCAAGGAGACGGCCAAGTAACCCTTCATAGCTGACTTCTTTTTCTTCCCTTCCTCAACCCGCCCGGTCTTCCCCCTTTTTCCGGGCGGGCTTTCTTATGCCCTTTTTGCTGCTTTCCTGTAGTTTCTTATGATTTCTGAATATCGAAATGCAATCGTCAGCAGTGTTGCCGGCGTAAAATCGAAAACGAGATTGGCGTAAAATCGAAAGTCAAAACAGCGTAAAATCGAAAACGGGATTGGCATAAACTTGAAAGTGCGGAATGATGAGTGATTTGGCGAGGTCCTAAAGCTTCGTCAACCATTAAACGGGGTCGTTCTCTTCCTCTCTCATGACCTCGTTGGAAAAGCCCTGCATAGCTGCGGGGCTTTTCTTTTTGCTCAGAAAGACATACGCTAACCGGCCCCAGCAAATGAACGTTTTTTGTTCTTTTGTCAACCTCTTCCGTATAGTTGTATGCAGTAATCTCCCGAAAGGGGATTGCGAATCTATGAGGGGAGACAATGAGCTCGGAATTGAAGTTCGTCCGTTGCGGGTTTAACGGAGGAACAGAACGGGAATCTGGACGGCAGTGCCTGTCTTTGAAGCGTTGCCTTGCTTCGGTTATTGCTGTTTCCTTGTCCATCGTGTGCATGGTGCCTGCAGCATATGCTCAGAATATAGACGATGTGAGTAGCTCTCCTAACGCCGTAATTTCTGGAGGGGGGGGGGGGTAATACTGTCGTAGCTGCTCCTTCTGCCCGCAATGTCAACGTTGACGATAAGACGTCAGAAGAGGCCAATACATCAAACGGTGCGCCAACACCTTCCGAAACGAATCAAGACGCACAGCAGGATTCATCTCCTTCATCTTCTACTACTGGTGATTCTTCCGAATCCTCAAATGGTGCGACAGACAATAAGGCGGACGACTCAGCAGAAGCTACCGCTGGCAATTCCGCTAATGATGGAGCCCAAACGCAGGCTCCAAACGATGCTTCTTCTCAAGATGCCAAGAACGATTCCTCAAATGCGACGGATCAATCGCCGGCGAAGGCCAATGTGCAGGTCGCCGCGACGGCGCTTGGCGGCCGTGACTTTGAGGGTCAGGTCACCAAGGAGATCAACGGCAAGACCTACATCCTGATTGGTAACGAGCAGCAGCTGCGTGCGATTGGTTCTGGCAAGAAGGTTATTGGCCGCATCAACAAGGTCACGCAGACTTGCACGCAACAAGGACCCCTCAATTATCAGTGGGTGGACGGCACGCCGTCTTCCGAATACGCCGGTGACGCCGATCTCTCCGATTCAGATATTTTGCGCGATACTGATGCCTCCGACCACGACAGTCCACTGCTGGCATGCACGGCGTTAAGCGTCAACAGGACCCGCACCAAGTATTACGGCGTGGGTGCTGATGGCACGCAAACGGACTACTCCGCTGCCAACACCGGCCTGACCTATTCCGCAGACGCCAACTACCTGATCTTCCGTGACATCGACCTGTCCAAGAACGCGGCAGATACCAACAACACCGAGTGGACTCCGCTCATGTTCTCCGGCACTATGCTCGGTGCGGTCTCCAATGACGGCGACACCGAAGCCAGCCTGTGGAAGGCTGTTGGTGCCGATGGCGCAAGCGTGGTTCACGCTACCGCAGCTCGGCCGGTCATCAGCATGTGGTCGTCAATCAGAAAGATATGGTCTCTAATGTCAAAGGCGACCAGCTGGATGTCAGCAAGCAGCAGGGCATCGGCTTCTTCGCCTCGATCACGAACAAGACCGTGATGAACAGCAACAGTCTGGGCAGCGCCGGTACGGCCGTGGTGTCGAACCTCAAGCTGCAGGATGTGTCGGTGACGAATCATACGAGTGAATCGTATATTCCGCCGACCTTGCTCGGTATGCTCACTTCGGCAGTGGGATTACTGCTCGACACACTGTTGAAGGCGTTAAAACTATTGACATTAGGACAAGTAGATCTTGACCTCAATCTTCAAGGTCTGCTCACCCTGCACAAAGACAATCCTTCCAACCTCGCCACGGGTGCATTTGCCGGCCGTATCTACGGGGACACCAAGGTTACGGACTGCGAGGTAGCAGATGTTTCGGTATCTAGCGTAAGCCGTATGACCGGTGGTTTCGTGGGATATGTTGAGGGCGCAACCCGATACGATGCAGTCTCCGGCATCGTAGGAGCGCTCACCAATGTACTCTCGAAGATCTTGGGTGTCATCCCGTTCCTCGGGCTGGGCGATTTGGTGGACTGGTTGCTGTCCGGCACGCTCGGGCTGAATGCCTTGATTCCGGTTGGCTACTACAACCCGGTTATCTCGAATAGTTCGGTGAACGGGTTCAAAGAGAACGTGGTGATCGGCAACAAGGACAACCCGCAGGCCGGCGGTTTTGTCGGTGCACAGATTGGTGCAATCATTGAGAACTCTTCGGTGACGAGCACGAATGGTTTCACCGTGCGGGCAACGCAATATGCCGGTGGTTTTGCCGGAGTAAGTCGCAACGGCAACGTGGGCGGTCTGATTAACTCGCTTGGCGTCGACTTGCTGTCTGCGCTGCGTCCGCAGAGCCTCATCGAAAACAGTGGCCTGACGGTAAACGGTGACGATAAGATCACCGTGCAGGCCGAAGACTACGCCGGCGGCTTCAACGGTGCCATGGCCAATGCCTATGCTGTCAATAATTCGATTACGGCTTCGGTCGCCGTGACTGCCGACAGATCCCACGCCGGAGGATTCACCGGATTCGCCTCCGTGGGATGGGGCCTGGAACTCGGTACGGACGATACCACGAATGCATCGCTGTTGAAACAGCTCACCAAGGCTGTGACTAAATTGCTGAGCGGCAGCGATAACGGTGCAGGAGAACTGCTATCCATCGTCGGTGTGAATCCTTCTGTGATTCTCGGTACACAAATGAAGGGTTCCCTCACAGTTGCTGCCGGCGGTGATTACGCGGGCGGCCTTGTGGGCGAAGGTTCGGGTACGGTGATCGGTGATTCCTCGCGGAACCGCCTTCAGAATCTCACATTCTGGAAGTACAACAATCCTCGTGACTTCCCTCAGCAGCGCTCCACCACCATAGAAGGCCTTGAATCGGTCACGGCCACGCTCCTACGCGGGTGGCATCGCCGGCAATCTGCAACCGACAACGGTAGCTGGGTTGCTCAACAGTGTGGTGAAAATTGGCGATATCGCCACGCTCAAGAAGTTCGACCAGTTTGCCGCGTTCACCGTGGAGAACATGTCTGTCACCGCTCCGGCATCCGGTTTGACGGTGAAGGCCGGTTCATACTATGCGGGCGGTGCCATCGGATGCGCCACCGGCGGCGACGTGGCCAACACGAACCTTACCAATCTGGCCACGGTCTCGGCCAGGGGAGAAGCCGGCGGTTTTATTGGCTTCTCTGGACCAGGCGACGCCATCGGTGCTGGCGGTCTCAATGTGCTTGGGCTTATCAAGCTTTCCGGTCTGCTATCGGTTGCCCAATATTCTTCGGTTGCAGTCACTGCATCGAATGTGAACGGCATCGCCAACGGATTCACGGTCAAGGCGACCGGCAAGAACGAGAACAACGAGACCACCGATTACGCTGCGGGCGGTTTCTATGGTCAGGCCAACAGCACCAAGACCCGGGAAAGCCATGTGACGAACCTCAAATCGGTCACAGCCGATACCAGCACGTCCGATGGCATCGCGGGTGGTTTCGTGGGCTTCTCCACCACCGGCGGCCTCGCCGACGCACTTAGCAACGCCGATGATTCCAGCGTGTTGGACAACCTCATCAAGGGCGGACTGCTGTCCGTGAACGACCTGCTCGGTGCCATGCCGTATCTGATTCCAAGCTATACGGATACCACCGTGACGTACGTCAACGGCGGTTACGTCGAAGGTGATATCGCGGGCGGCTATGCGGGAAACTTCCAAAGCGGCAAGGTCAATCAGTCTCCGAAACCGATCTCGAGAACGACTCAACGCTGGCAGACGTGCAGTCCCGCGTTCAAGCCAACCCCGTGGCCGTTGTCAACCTTGACCATGTGACCGGCGGCGCATACGCAGGTGGTTTCGGCGGCAAGGTCGTTTCCGGCGCGCTCGCTTCGGCTGGCAACGGCGGCCTGAGTTTGCTCGGCAAATTCGGTACGGTGGATCTCGCCAACCTGTTGCAGGCGGTGCAGGGCTATGTGCCGTTCATCTCCTACGCGGGTGTGCATTCCGATGCCACCACCGTGGAGGCAACTAGCGGTAACAAGATTTCCGACCCGGATGATCCCGGCTTCACCGTTTCCGCCACCCGATTTGATCAGTCCGATACGCAATCCGGTTCCGCCGGCGGCTACATTGGATACGGTTCCGGTGTGCAGGTGTCCCATTCCAGTGTGACCCAACTGCGCCGTACTGATGTCAAGGCACCGAAGAATCTGGAAACCACCGGATCCATCGACGACACCTATCTGAGCAAAGACAGCTCGTATGCAGTCACCGCCGCTCGGTATGCCGGCGGCTACATCGGCAAAATGGACATCGGCTCGGCGGCGGCCGTGGGCGGCGGCTTGAGCCTGCTCGGCCAGAACGTCAATCTCAACGATGTACTCAGTGTGCTGGATGTCGTCGTCTCGACGATTGAACATTCCGATGTGACCGGCGGCATCGGCGGATACTCCGTGCTGGCCGGCACGGCAGACCATAGGAACGCCAACAACAAGCCCGATCCACTGGGTATGGCCGGCGGCTTCGCCGGAGACATCGAAGGCGGCCATATTCAGGACTCGAGCTCGCATGAGTTCGTATACATCATCGGCCAGGTTTCGGCCGGCGGCTACGTGGGCACCATGCAGCCGGGAGCCGTGGCAAACGTACTCGGCGACGGCAGCGTGCTCAAGAAGCTCGTCAACCTCGACAACCTGCTCTCGCTCGTGCAGGACTTCGTGCCGACGATTCGCAACAGCTCGACGATGCCACAGTGTGCGGCGGCGCGGTGCGCGCACAGGCGGCATCGGATACGACCACACGCCGCGGCATGGCCGGCGGCTATGCGGGACGTAACCGCGGCGGCCATATCTGGGGCAACAACACCGCAGCATGGAAGCAGGAGAACACCGACGGCAAATACAACGGGCCGCAACGCGTAGCCTATGCCGCGCGCATCCGCAGCGTATACGGTGCCGAAATCGCCGGCGGCTACACCGGCTTCATGGAAGCGGCCGATACCGCTCAAGGCGGTTCGCTCTCCTTGCTCGGCGGTCTCATCAAGCCGGCAACCTCGCTGGCGTGCTGTCCGTGGTCTACCCGACCGAGGAGCACTCGAAGGTCACTGGTCCGCTGCGCAATATGAGCTACGACCAGTGGAAGACGTGGGTCGACAACATCGGCAAGTACGGTGCGTATGGCAAGGAATTCACCGATGTGACCACGGCTGATGGTGCGGGCTCTGTTACCGACCAGGATTCCCTGGACAAGTTCCTCGAATCCTACATCTTCGGATTCAACGTCGTCGCAGGACGTGCGGAGTATCGGACTGGCGCGAACTTGCATGATTCCGGCGTCGCCGGCGGACACGTCGGTCTGATGCGCACCGGCACGATCACCGATGGCCAGTCGATGGATGTCAAGACCGTCTCTGCCATGCGTGCGGCAGGCGGTTATGCAGGCACGATGGAATCCGGCTCGGCATCCTCGTTCGGCTCTATCCAACTATTCGGCGACAAAGGCATCAAACTTGATTTGGGACAGATGCTCGACGTGGCACAGGTATTTGTGCCCGTCGTCAAATCTTCGAGCGTGGCCGGCTACCGCAAGGGTATGAAGGTCGTGGCCACCGGTGAAGACATCACGCACGGTACCGGTAATGCCGGAGCTATGCCGGTCTCGCGGTCGGTGGCCAGGTCTGGGGCGATCTCGACCAGAGCGGCCAGAAGCTTGTCGAGGGTGTCACCGCTGCCGGCGCCAACGTTTCCAACCTGCGCAAGGTGGAAGGGCGCAACAATGTCGGCGGATTTATCGGCGTGGCCACTGCCGGTGCGGTTGCGGATGTGGACACCAATGCGTCCGAGGGATTCCTGCAAGGAATCCTCGACTCGCTGGTATCGAACCCGGCAAGTCTGGTCAGCGTATTGCAGGCCACGGTTACGACGATTCGCGGTGCACATGTGAGCTCGGATGACCCGGCATGGGGATACACGGTCAATGGCGCATATGAGAGCAAGGACGATAAGGGTAATACCACAGCCAAGTATGCCCTGAACGCCGGTGGTTTCGCTGGTTCGTTGCAAGCCGCGATCCTCGGTGACAAGGATTCCGCCAAAGGTACCGGCAGTGAAGCGGATCCGAACAATGACCCGGCTTCTCTTACTGTTAACGGGCTGCGCGCTGTCGAAGGCGGGCAATACGCCGGTGGCTTCTTTGGTCTTGCTGATGTATCCAGCGTCGCTTCCGTCGGCGGCGGCGAGGCCGGCGATAAGCAGGATACCAACCTGCTGCTCAAACTGCTCAAGGTCGGCAACGTGGGCGTGCTCGAAGCATTCCGCACCTTCATCTATGACGGTCAGGTCAACGGTGTGAGCGACGCATCCAGATTGTCGCCCATGATTCCACCACAAAGGGCATGCTTGACTCGAAGCGTTACACCGGTGCGGTCGGTGGCTTCGGCGGTGGACTGATCAATGGCTCTGTGAAGCAGTCTGCGGTCACCAACCTCAACAGTGTGACCGGCGTGAACTACGTGGGCGGCTTCATCGGGCATCTTGGCAAATCCGGCACGGTCGCCGCCGACAATGCACAGCTCGGCACGGATGCGCTCAATCTGCTTGGTGCTACGGCCGGCGTACTTGACATCTGGGGCTCGCACGTTGGCGATTCGCGCGTCACCGGCATCCCGGACGGTTATACCGTCACCGCCACACACCATGGCGACAATTACGGCAAAGCCACCGACAAGGCTACCGGACGTGAGGTCGCAGGCGGTTTTGTTGGATACGTGGATTTGGCCAGGGTGAAGGGCTGCACGTCTGACAATCTCAAGAAGGTCACTAGCGGTGAGATTGCCGGCGGATTCGTCGGTGAAACCAGCCGTGCCTATTTGGTTGACGCGAAGGTCAACTCTGTACTTGTGGAACTGCTGCTGCAAGTGGTGAACGCGCTGGTCAAGCTCCTGTACCTCGACAAGGCGGAACAGGTCGGCGTCATCGATTTAGGCAAGTGGTTCCCGGCCATCTTCGGCAAGGTATTCGATCTCAAGGTGCTTTCGGAAGGCAACGTGCTGTACGTGAACCTGTTCGGACTGAAGGTGAGCGTTGCTCTGTCCAAGGCTGATGATGAAAACCAACAGCAGACCGACGTGGCGATTGTCACCATCGGCGATAGTGTCATCAAACTGCCTTGCAGCAAAGACGGCATTGATATGGATGGGTCGGGCAGCAACCTGACCGTCCAGCTCATCAAGGGCAACCGTACTCGCGTGGAACAGTCCACCGTAACGGGCATCTCCAATGGCTATGACGTGTTCGGCGGAGGGGCAACTCAGGATACCGACGGTGTGAAGGATCTTTCCACAGGCTACACGGGCGCTTCGCCGGACTGAACGACGAGGGCGTGCTGGCGGACGACCACATGGTCTACGCCGACACGATCCGCGGCACCAGCGGACTGGTCGACCCGTTCTCGGACACCAAACTCAAGTCCGTATGGGACTTCAACACCATGAGCGACATCCTCGGACCGGTCGATGACGGCAACGGCGGCAAGGCATACAACACCTATCGCATCTACCGCAAGGCGGTCGCGAACGCGGTGAGGCCCGCACCTCCGCACAGGACGGCAACAAGATCTTCTCGCAGAAGAACACGGCAGACGATGCGCTGAACACCGGACTCGATCGTTGGGAAGTGAAGCTGTTCGACGTGGTCAACACATACGACAGCGGCGCTGTGCACAGTGGTGCATCCGGCGACGCCGGCACCACATGGGTCGCATCAAGGACGCCGTGACTGTGGCTGGTGGCAGCAGCACAAAGCTCGATGCCTACCAGTCCCCGGCCAAGGCCGTGCTCATGCTTGACGTGCCCGTATCCGACAACAACGGCGGACTCACCCCCGAACCGGACGACGGCCAGGACCCATGCGGCAAGGACGGCTGCCGAACCATTGACCTGACCGTCCAGAAGATATGGAAGGACGGCAACCTCGAACGGCCGCAGTCGGTCGAACTGAAGATCGCCGCGCACTATACCGATGGCAGTGGCAATACGGTGACGCCGCAGACGATTCAATGCTTCGGCGCGGATTGCACAACCGTGACGCAGAAGAATCCATGGACGGTGACGTTGGACTCCTCCGATGCCTCTTCCTGGAGCAACACCTGGCGCAAGGTGATTCAAGGACTGCCGGTCGCATTCGTGGATGGACAGGATGCCAACGGCAAGGACATCGTGCGTTACTACACGTACACCGTGGAAGAAACCGCCGTGACCTATAAGGACGGCGATACCACCAAGACCATCAAGCCCGCGGAGGCCGGATACCAAGTATCGGTCTCCTACAACACCAAGGAACGCGTGGCCATTGTTACCAATGCGGTGTTGCTTCCGGATACGGGAGGCGCGGGCACGATGTGGTTCCTGATGTTCGGCTTGCTGCTTATGGGAGCTGGCGTGGTCTGGTACGTGCGTAATCAACGCGTTCAATCCGGCACAGTCCGCTCGGGCTCCAGCCGTATACGAAAGCGAGGTGCCCATGCCGCGTGACGACCACATAGACAAACCGTACCTGCCAAACAGAAAAGATTTCCATTTAGAGAAAGGAACAGTAATGAAATCACTGATGAAAAGGGTTTTCGCTGCCGCCGCGGCGATTGCCACCGTATTTGGATTGGCTGCGACGACAGTCGTCACGGCCAACGCAGCGTATAATGCCACGCTGACGGTCAGCACTACTGACGCGAAGTTCGCCGGTAAGACCGTGAACGCCTACAAGATGTTCTCCGCCACCGTGAGCGGTGACGGCAAGGCTGTCTCCTACACGTTGACTGACGAGTGGAAGCCGTTCTTCAAGGATGGTCTTGGACTAACTGGTGTTACCGACACGAACGTCAACGATAAAGCAAACGAGTACGTAGCCAAGCTGAAGAATGATGGTACCGGTTTGGCTGCTTTCGCTACCAAGGCATCGAACTGGCGCAGAACACGGTCAACGGCATCAAGACTAACAAGACCACTACGGTATCTTCCAATGCCGCGGGCGGTCAGTACACTGCGACGTTCACTGGTCTCGACTACGGCTACTACGTGGTCGCTGTGCCGGGTGCGACCGTGGCTGACACCAAGAGTCAATACGCCACGCTAGTTTCCGTTGGTAGCACCAATGTGGATGCCACCATTAAGGGCGCCCTGCCTACCGTCGTCAAGAAGGTAAATGGTGAGAGCGCCACCAGCGCGAAGATCGGTGATACCCTGACGTTCACCCTGACTTCCACCATTCCGGACATGTCCGCCTATAGCGCCTACACCTTCAACTTCAAGGATACGTTGTCTAAGGGCCTCACCTTTAAACAAGTCGATTCCGTTAAGGTCGAAGGTGCGAATAGTTCACTGACCGAGGGCGCTGACTACAGCGTCACCACTACTTCTGAGACCTCCGGCGAAACGCTTCTTACTGTCGCCATGAATGAATTCAAGAAGCAGCAGGCCAATGTCGGCAAGACGATCACCGTCACCTACACGGCCACGCTGAACAAGGATGCTGTTGTGGGCGGTCATGGTAACACCAACTCCGCAACGATTCAGTACTCCAACGACCCGAGCAACGGTGGCTTTGGTGAGTCCGAACCCAGCAAGGTTCGCGTCTTCACTTATGGCTTCACCGTCGATAAGTACACTGGTGACAGCTATCCTGATAAAGCTGTTCGACTTGCTGGTGCTAAGTTCACACTCGCACCTAAGGACGGCGGCGAAGCTATTCGCTTCGTGCAAGTCAATGCCGGTAATGCGACCACGAACGCTGTATACCGTGTAGCTAAGGATGATGACACAGTTACTACTACGACTATCACCACTCCTGAAAACGGTAAGGTTGACTTCCAGGGACTGAAGAACGGCGAGTACACGCTCACCGAGACCGAAGCGCCGGCCGGCTACAACAAGCTCGCCAGCGCCATCGGCGTGAAGGTTGATGGCCGGAACGACGGCACTGACACCACGGATGCCACCGTCACCATCACCTACGACAACAACAATGGCAGCGACTACGACCAGACCGCATCGAACGGTGTCATCCCGGTCCAGAACAAGTCCGGTGCTATCCTGCCTGGCACTGGTGGCATGGGTACCATCGCCTTCACGGTGATTGGTGTGCTGGTCATCGCGCTCGGCGTTGCATGGACTCTCAAGCGCAAGAACGCCTGATGAGCATTGGGCGTGAAGGGCACACACCCGCTACGCCCACAACACGGTTTCCTCACGAAAAGAACGCTCGATGAAACGACTGCGCAACATCCTGCCCTTACTGGTCATTCTCGGTGGAATGCTCATTCTGTTCTATCCGACGATCAGCAACTTCCTCATTATGCGCAACGCCAGCCGCGCCGTAAATAACTACGACGCCAGCGTTGAAGCATTGAGCCAGGAACAGTACCAGAAGGTGCTGGATGCTGCGCACGCCTATAACGAAAAGCTCGCCCAGAACGATGCAGGAGAGACCGACGTTCTTGCCAGTGCCGTCAATTCCGCATCCACGGACGAGGAATACAACAGTCTGCTCAATATTGACGGTGACGGCATGATGGGATACATCACTGTGCCTAAGCTCGAGGAGACCTTGCCGATTTATCACGGCACTTCCGAGAAAGTGTTGCAATCCGGCATCGGACATCTCGAACAGACCTCACTGCCAGTTGGTGGCGCGTCCACTCATGCGGCGCTGTCTGGCCACCGGGGCTTGCCCACGGCAAAACTGTTCACGGACTTGAACCTTATGAAAAAAGGCGACAAGTTCTACATCACAATACTTAAAGACACGTATGCGTATCAGGTCGATAAGATCACTACCGTTCTGCCGACCGATACCAAACAACTGGCAATTGAGCCCGGCAAGGATTTGGTCACGCTCATCACTTGTACGCCGTATGCGGTCAATACGCATCGGCTGCTGGTGCGCGGCCATCGCATCCCGTACACACCGCAGCAGCAGGATGACGCCAAATCCACGTTCCACGTGGACATTCCGCTGCAGTACTTGTTGCCGTCTCTTGCACTGATTGCCTTGCTTATCGCATGGCATTTATGGCAGCGTCATGAGCGGCGACGCCGGCAGAGTGGGAGCGCCAAGGTCGCATCTGGTGATTCTGACTCTGCGGATATCGAGCCGGACGGTGACTTGCCTCCTCAGCCAGACAGTACAAATAACCAATCACATTCATCACGGCGAAAAGGACCGGGCAGACATGTTAGACCTGCATAGCGGAAGCGAATATGGTGCGGCGCGCATTGCTGCCATGATTGCCGCCACCATTACTATCATCCTCACTGGTCTTGTGTCTTTCGGCTTCATGGTGCCGTATGCGCAAGCTGATTCCTTCGGCGCTCTCACCATCAATGCCGTATGGGGCCGAGACACGGCTTCGCCCAAATTGCTTGCCGGCGATACCTATTCCATCGTGCGCGTCGCCACCGTCACAACGAACAATGATGGTAGCGTCTCCTCATATAAAACCGTCGGCGATTTTTCCGGCCTCACTGCCGATTGGGAACGCTTGACATCAAGTGAATATCACGATGCTGCCAAGAAGCTCGCTACGCACGCGGCGAAAAACAAGCTGTACCAGCATTCCGGCACCACTAACGTAGCTGGTCAGCTCACTTTCCAGAATCTGCCGCTCGGCCTATATCTGGTCTCCCGCACGAGCTCGGCGCAAGCAACAAAGCATACGACTGTGATCCGTTCCTCATCTCGATTCCTGGCAGTGGAGACACATCCGCTGATCTCAACATCACAGTAGAGCCGAAATTTAGCACTGGAACTCCTGTTGTCCCGCCCGAAAATAACCCGAGCGAGGACCGGGCAATCCTGGCCTTATTGGTCGTACGGGTGCCGCCGTAGGCAGTATTGCTGCGGCAGCGGGGCTCATGTTACTTGTTACGTTCATTTGATCAGATTGCGCATGAGACGCCGCATACGGGACGTCAATTCGGCCGGCAAATCCCATACAGATGATTGCACGATGAAGTGAAAAAGTAAGCATGAGCGACGAACGATTCTCTCCGGAACAAGCACAATATCTGGCTTCGCTGCCTGCGGTCATAAGTATTACTGGTTCACGTATCCGATATGCAGAGTGGTTCAAGCGTGAATGCGTTTCGAGTGCTGAAAATGGTGAATCTCCACTGTGCTGTTCCGCGAAGCGGGGCTCGGTCCTGAGTTGATAGGCGAAAAGCGTATTGAACGGTGCATGCATCGTTGGAGGAAGACACTACGAATAGAAGATCCAGGCACGGTAGACAGAGTGAATCTCCCCGATGCTGAGGTTACTTCCAGTCGCACGAATGAAGGTAACCCTGAAACCGGTGGAAATGATATGCGTGATTTGATTATCCGTCGACAGGCGCTTTATATCAGACGTTTGGAATTAAAAGTCGATGACCTAAAGATGCAGCTCTCGCAGCAATCCCTATCAAATGATGTGCAATGAGTTGTGCTGGATAAGCTGAGAGCGTCATCACTATTGTCTCTGATTCAGTATGAGATTTGTTTGAAACATTGGTGATTCGTGATTTGCGTGTGTATCTCGAATCGATGGGTGGCACGAATCGAATCGCATATTATCGGGATGAAAAAGGCCTTGAAGCTGATGTGATTCTTGAATTGGTGGATGGTCGCTGGGCTGCGGTGGAGATTAAGCTGAGCGACTTGAAAGTCATGGAGAAAAATGTGGACAAACTACATGCTTTCAAAGAAAAAGTGTGCGGAAATCCTCTATCTCAAGTTCGTGAGCCTGAATTCATGGCATTTATTGTCGGGCGTGGTGATATTGCATACCGGCGTGATGACGGCATTCTGGTGCTGCCGATCGCCACGCTCGGGGCGTAACAAATGAACGTTGCGGCAGGTGGGACAATTGGGGGAATGAATTGAACGAAGGAGACGGTGTGCAAGGAGTGCGGCAGATGCGGGAATCGCAGGAATCGCAAAAACACGAGAATCGCAGGAGTCGCAGAATCCTCAAGGAACGCAGCCAAAGATTGGCAGAATTCCGGCACTGATTGCTGCTGTGGCGATTGTGGGAGTGGCCATTGGCGCGGCCGCCGGCCTGCTGACGCTTATGCTGTACGGCGTTGAGCATCTTGCGCTCGGCTATGTTGAGAATTCGCAGGAATCCGGCCCGTTCAACGTTCCTGCGATTCGGTGCTTGATTTCCGTGACCGTTGGCGCGACCGTCGCCGCCGTGATTTGGTGGCTGTTGCGTACGCGCAGTACGAAGGTGCCGTCCGTCAAAAAGGCGGTGAATGGCGATATTATGCCGATTTGGCAGACCGTCGTGCATGTGTTGCTGCAGATTTTCATCGTCGGCACGGGCATGTCGATCGGTCGAGAAGTGGCGCCGCGCGAGTTGGGCGCGATGTTCGGTCAGCGGTTCGCGCGTTGGGTGCATCTTGACGCAAAAGACACTCGCATGCTGGTGGCCATTACGGCTGCGGCCGGCCTTGCGGGCGTGTATAACGCGCCGCTTGCAGGCACGTTTTTCGCGGTCGAGATTCTGCTCGCCGACATAACCCTCGAAACGGTGACGCTCGCATTCGCCTGTTCCGCGCTGGCTTCGTGGGTGGCGTCGCTGGTCAAGGGCACACACACGTTCTATTTGATTGGTGAAACCGACGGTTTGTTTACCCCCGATTACATGGCGTTCGCACTGGTTGCCGGCATGATTCTCGGCGCGGCCGGCGCACTGTTCCGTCGCGGCTCGCAGTGGGCTGAGAAGTCCAAACCGTCGGGCGCGGGCATTCTGTGGATGTTGCCGCTCGCCGGCCTGCTGACTGGCGTGGTGGCGATTTGGGTGCCGCAGGTTATGGGCAATGGCCGTGCCACCGCGCAGTTGAGTTTCTCGTCCAAGGCCGATTTGGCGGTGGTGCCGATTTTGCTGGTTTCGTTCCTGGCGAAGGCGATTGTCACATTGCTGACGATCCGTTCCGGCGCTTCCGGCGGTGTGCTGCAGCCGGGTATTGCGCTCGGCGCTTCGGGAGGTGCTGTGCTGGGTGTTCTGTGGATGCAGGTGTTTCACACGAATTCGATTGGCATGTACGCTCTGCTGGGTGCGTGCGCATTGCTCGCAGCTTCCCAACAGGCTCCGCTTATGGCGATTTGCTTGGTGATGGAACTTGCGGATGCTCCGATCAATCTGTTTGTGCCCATTGGATTCGCGGTTGCGGTGAGTGCGTTCACCGCATCGCGTTTAGGGAAGCCGCTTGCCGCTTTGCGCCTATCGAAAAGTGCGGAAAAGAAGGTAATTAAGGCGAATGCGCGTTGAAGGGTGTGTTAGGCGGTAAACTAGGGGGTCGGCGTATAGATGGTCGATGCTGAGCGCCCGATGATGAAGAAGGACGTATGACGAAAGACAACAATTTCAGGCTGGAATTTCCGACGGATACCGAGGTGATGGGGGCTGACATGTCCGAACCGCCGAAGCCTCCGACGGTCGCTTCGCAAGAAAGCGATGTGAACGGTGTAAGCGATTTCAGTGTTTTCGAGGATTACGGCGATTACAGCAATGAAATTCCGGTACCACCGAAGAATACCGGCAAAATCGTCGCTATCGTGATTGCGGCTATCGTCGTGATTGCTTTGATTGGCGGTATTGCATGTTGGATGCTTTCGAATAATTCCAAGAAATCAGCCATTACCAGCGCAGCCGCGCAATGCCAGGATTCCACGAGCCAGCTGCAAAGTGCCAATAACACGCTTTCCGACGCTTTGGAAATCGGAAAAACCGGCGCGAAGGTCACTGCCGATCAAGTCGCCGACGCCAGCACCGTCACTAAGCTCAATGCGGCCATATCTAACGCGAAGGAAGCGAAAATCCTGTCGTGCGACACGTCGCAGGGCATCAGCAAGCTGAAGAAATCCGCGAAAGCCATGGCATCCGAGGCGCGGAGCATGAACGACAAGGCCGAAAAGATTACAAATGCGGCCGAAGCCGTCGACGCTTCCAAAGTGCTGGCCACGCAGAATCGTCTGAAGGGCCAGCTCAATGACGCGATCGAGCAGGCGCAGTCCGTGCTCGACAATTCCGACGGCATGGTGGCCGATGACAGCGTGCGCGTGGCATTGCAGCAGGCGATTGACTCGGCCAGAAACCTTGCCAATGGCACCAATCTCAAGGAAAACGACGTGACGGCCGCCGTTGACGCGCTGAATGCCGCCAAAGACGCCGTTCAGCAGGCGATGGACCAATACCAGGAGCGTCGTCGACTCCTAACACCGTGACGAACAACACCAATATCGGACACTAACGGGGCTCTACGTGGTGCGTGCGAATAGTCCGGACAATACGGCTGGAGGTGCTGCGA
>ENA-OQIC01000133-OQIC01000133.1-human-gut-metagenome-genome-assembly--contig:-NODE-133-length-32505-cov-2.610445_pt1 | contig 32505 bp, 43 predicted proteins | sample MGYA00242572_ERZ504736 | MGnify/ENA primary metagenome ERZ504736 (study PRJEB26092, sample SAMD00036201) | human gut metagenome | host: Homo sapiens | study: EMG produced TPA metagenomics assembly of...
CTATCCCGCGAGGTGTTTTGGCATGAATATGCCAAAATCCCGAGACATACAAGCCAAAATTCCATTGCCGCAGGCAATCTGGAATGAATTTTGGCTACGTTACTGTGAACGGAGTGAACAGTAACGATATTACCAGTGGACAGTAGCGCAGGATTCTCTTTCTGCGGGAAGCTCACTTTAGTGACATAATAAAACGGCTGCGGAATGAACCGCAGCCAGTAATAAGTTTCATCTGTTTACCTTTCGTCAAAAGCAACAAAATCTGTATGATGTCCTACATATTTGTAAGCAGGACGAATGATCTTATTTGCATTAATCAGTTCTTCCAGACGGTGAGCACTCCAGCCCGGCATACGTGCAATAGCAAAGATCGGAGTAAATAACTCTTCCGGAATACCAAGCATGCTGTATACAAATCCACTGTAGAAGTCCACATTTGCGCAGACATTCTTAAACAGTTTTCTATGTTCCATAATCAGTTTGCCGGCAATATTTTCTACTCTGTTATAAAGCTCGAATTCCTCTGTCATTCCCTTTTCCTCAGCAAGTGCCTGGGCAAAGCGTTTCAGGATCACTTCTCGAGGATCGGAAAGTGTATAGACTGCATGCCCCATACCATAGATTAGCCCTGCATGGTCAAATGCTTCTTTATTCAGAACCTTCTTGAGGTAAGTTATGATTTCATCTTCGTTATCCCAGTGATCTTGATCTACATGAGACTTCAGATCAGCAAACATATTCTGAACTTTCAGGTTTGCTCCACCATGACGAGGTCCCTTCAGAGATCCGATGGATGCAGCAGTAGAAGAGTAGGTATCTGTCCCTGAAGAAGTTACCACATGAGTGGTGAAAGTGGAGTTATTACCGCCACCATGCTCAGCATGCAGGATCAGTGCAATATCCAGAACTTTTGCTTCCAGTTCTGTGTATTTTCCATCCGGGCGAAGCATAAGAAGAATGTTCTCGGCAAGAGAAAGCCCCTTCTGCGGATTACGGATAAATAAGGTATCATCCTTTCTGAAATGGCGATATGCATGGTAAGAATATACGGCAATTTCAGGAAGCTTTGCAATCAGTTCCAGAGACTGACGAAGTACATTTTCAGGAGAAATATCTTCCGGATTGTCATCATATGTATAGAGAGCCAGAACACAACGCTGCATGGCATTCATAATATTGGCATTGGTTCCCTTCATAACAACATCGCGGACAAAACGACCGCCAAGCTCCTCCATATCAGACATCATATCCAGAAATCTGGAAAGTTCTTCCTTATCAGGGAGCTTACCGAAGATCAGAAGATAAATTGTTTCTTCAAATCCAAAACGTCTTCCGTTCAGACCACTGATGATATCCTGTACATTGATTCCCTGATAGTATAAACGTCCATCAGCCGGAATCTGTCTGCCGTTGATCAGATTATAACCATTAACATCAGAAATCTCTGTAAGACCTGTCAGGACACCTTTACCTGCGGAGTCACGAAGACCTCTTTTTACATTATATTCTACATACAGATTTGGATCGATATGATGATTCTTGAGCAGTTCCTGTTCAAAGAATCTCATTTTGTCACGAAGCTGTCCGGAATCTTCCAGACTCATCATTTCATGTTTTTCCATAATATCATTCCTCATTTCCCCGTTATTTATCTACAGCAATACTCGCAAATTCACTTATAGCAATACTCGTAAATAATGCATATTATAGTGAATTTTATTAAAAAACACTGATACAGTGAATTGCAGATGCATCCTTGCGATCAGTGTTTTACTATGGCGAACATTTGTATTTGTACCTATTTAAACATTGTACAGTAAAGTGATGGGAAAGGCAAGATAAAGATTGTATTTTTTTTCATACAATCGTATTAAAGTGATACCGCTTTAAAATTATACAGAAGGAAAATTATGAAAAATATAACACAAAATCATGGAACGTGCTATAATAGCCAACAGAAAGCATGATAAAGGGGAAGTGAGAAAAGAAATGTCAGAAAGAAAAATGAAACGAGTTGAGGACTCCTTAACAGAGCAGTCTCATTTATTAATGCCAAAGTGTCTGAATGCCGCAGGTTATCTGTTTGGCGGACAGCTGCTTGCATGGATTGATGAAACAGCAGGTATTGTTGCCAAGCGTCATGCGGAAATGAATGTGGTAACTGTTGCAGTAGACAATATGTATTTCAAAGCCGGAGCCAGAGTGAACGATACCATCGTTCTCATCGGACGGCTTACACATGTGGGACGTTCTTCCATGGAAGTACGTATTGATACTTACTGTGAAGCCCTTGATGGAACCAGAACCATGATCAACCGCGCATATTTTATTATGGTTGGAACAGATGAACATCAGCATCCTGTGGAAGTACCGGGACTTATCATTGAGGGAGTTACTCAGCAGATAGAGAATGAAGCTGCACAGAAACGTGCAAAACTCTGGAAAGTACGCAGACAGGAAGGATTTTAACAAAACAGCCGCAAATGCGGCTGTTTTTGTTTATCAGTAACATTTACTGCAAGGTCCGTATCCCATAGCTTCGGCTTCTGATCTGGATACCTGTCTGGCTGTATCCGGGTTCATTCTTCCACAGTTGGGAATGCTGTGATATTTTTCGCCGGTTGCAGGGATCCATACCATTGTTCCTAGATCTGCATTGTTGGATTCTTCCTGTTCAGGTACCGGATCAGAAGTGGTAGTTTCTTCTTGCCGGGAGTTTCCACCAGTGCCACCTGCAGAAGCATTTACAGAGGAGTCTCCGGAAGAATAATCATTGCATGGCTCCTGTGACCAGGAAATATTTGTTCCATCGGAGACTGCAATGATCGTACCCTGTTTATCTGTTCGGAATACAGGGATTCCCATATCTGATAAACGTCCCATTGTATCTGCTGACGGATGATTATACTGATTATTGATTCCGCAGCTTATGACTGCGTAAGATGGAGAAGTTGCCTCAAGGAAATCCCAGGTAGTTGAATTTGCAGAACCATGATGACCAACAGAAAGAACATCGCAGTCAAGGTTCATACCAGTACTGATCATATCCTGTTCACTGGTTTCCTCTGCATCTCCGGTAAAAATAAAGCTATTTGAACCATTTTCAAGTTTGATTACAAGAGAGTTATCATTACTGTTCTGGCTGATACCATTCGGTGCAAGAACAGTGAAACTTCCGGTGCCAAAATCAAATGTTTCACCTACAGAAGGATACTGTACGATAATTGCATTTGCAGTGGCAGTATTCATAAAATTATTGAATAAATTTGAAGTATGTACATAGTCTGGTCCGAATATATTACTTACAGAGAAATTGTCTATACATGGAACAAGACCGCCGATATGATCTTCATCATAGTGAGAAGCGATCATATAGTCAATGTTTTCCACATTCTGTTCCTGTAAGTAGGAGATGATCAGATCAGCATGGCTCTGATCCCCGCCATCGTACAAAAGATTTTGTCCTCCGGACTGTACTAAGATGGCATTTCCCTGTCCAACGTCAATAAAATGAACTGCCATCTCACTGTTGCCTTCAGCTTTTACCGTCAGTGCTGATTGCGGAACTAAGGTAAACAGCAGAAGGAACAGAGATAGAATTAGTGATAGTAACCTGTTTGTTTCTTCATAAAAAGCCTCCTGAATGTTAATAACAGTTTGATTATACCATTTATTGAGAAACAAAAACATAATTGTAATTTCGTAAAATAATACAAATAATCCAGTCTATCTTGGAGCGGGTTTGAAAAATGCTTTAGCGTGAAGTCCTGCGTCAGATTGATTAATACTCTATCTGCTGAACTTCCTCTCCATTGTCTTCCCATGTATCAGAGTTATCCAGAGAACCATCTGTGCTGTCACCGGAATTGTCATCGCTGGGATAATCAATCTGATCGGAAGAATCATCCCTGTATCGTCAGACGATGTCTGATCACTGCTTCCATCATCAGAAGATCCATCTTCTGTATCTGTATTATCATTCTCCTGCCCTGTATCATCCAGAGAACCGTCCTGCGTCGTATCAGTATTGTAAGAAGAGTCATTGTAAGAAGTATCATTATAACTGTTGCCATAATCAGAATCATAGTTACTTTCCTGAGTATAAATGGTAAATCCATCCTCCTCAGCCTGAGCTTCTGCCTGTGCTGAGCCTCAGCAGCAGTTTCCGGAGCTTCCGTAAGTTTGTAACAGCTTTTGACACTGTATTACCGGTAGGTGCCACAGCAGAAACCGCAAACATCGCGCCACAAAGCAGGATTGCAGTTCCGGCAATCTGAATTTCATCTATATGTCTCATAGTTTATATTCTCCTTGCTTATCTATGTTTGTTTCTTTCTATTTCTATGCATATCCAGATTATTTACAGCAATATTATATACCTTAAGTAGATTTTTTTGTAGAGTAAATTTTAAGTTACTGTTCATACATCACTATCCTGAGATATACAAGCCAAAATTGAAAAAAACTGGATTCTGTCTGAAAAATCTGTTATTATAAGAATCGTATGAATATAATTTCAACTATAATACAGTTTATCTAATTATTTTCTTTCCTGTATGATATCAGGGTAAAAAAATCCCCATAAAATTGAAATTATAAATTTAAAAACAGAGGTGTCATTTATGAGCTGGTATAATGAGGCAATTTTCTATCACATCTATCCACTGGGTTTAACCGGTGCGCCGAAGCACAATGACTACAGTGCTCCTGTTTCCCGTCTGAACACATTACTTCCATGGATCGACCATATCAGAGAAATCGGATGTACAGCATTATACATCGGACCTTTATTCGAGAGTGTAGGACATGGCTATGAAACCACAGATTACAAAAAGCTGGATTCCCGTCTCGGAACCAACGAAGACCTTAAAAACTTCGTGGCAGCCTGTCATGAAAAGAGATCAAAGTTATTTTCGATGGTGTATTCAATCACACAGGCCGTGATTTCTTTGCATTTAAAGATATTCAGCAAAACCGCGAACATTCCAGATATCTCAACTGGTACTGCAATGTGAACTTCGGAGGGAATACGGAATACAATGACGGCTTCTCCTACGAAAACTGGGGTGGATACAACCTTCTGGTAAAATTAAACCAAAGAAACCCGGAAGTACAGAATTACATCTGTGATGTGATCCGTTTCTGGGTATCAGAATTTGATGTAGATGGAATCCGTCTGGATGCGGCAGATGTCCTTGATTTTGATTCATGCGTGCCCTGCGCCGTACAGCAGCAGAAGTAAAGGAAGATTTCTGGCTTATGGGCGAAGTGATCCATGGTGATTACAGCAGATGGGTAAATGGAGAAACGCTCCACAGTGTAACAAACTATGCCCTGCATAAAGCACTCTATAGCGGACATAACGATCACAACTATTTCGAGATCGCACATACTGTAAAATATCTCCAGAATATGGGAAATCTTGATCTCTACAACTTTGTGGACAACCATGATGTAGAACGTATTTATACCAAGCTTTCAAATAAAGCACATTTTGCACCTGTTCATGTCTTACTCTATACACTTCCGGGTGTACCAAGTATCTATTACGGTTCTGAGTTCGGTATTGAAGGAAAGAAAGAGAAATTCTCCGATGACAGCCTCAGACCGGCTCTGGATATCAAAGACTATGCAGATGCAGTACAGAAGAATTCATGTACAGCCCTGATCGCAGCTCTTGGAAAGATACGACAGCATACACCTGCATTAAGCTACGGAAGCTACGCTGAACTTCAGCTTACCAACCGCCAGTTTGCATTTGCCCGTGACCTTGACGGAATACGTGTGATCGTTACCGTAAATAACGATGATAATGCAGCAGATATGAGCCTTCCGGCAGGAAACTGCGCAGAATATATTGGAACCCTCACAGGCCGTAAAGTACCTGTTCAGGATGGACGTATCAATGTAACAGTAGCCGCAAACAGCGGTGAAATCTGGGTTCCGGCGGGTGAAATGCCAGAATATATACTAGTAAAAACAGAAACTGCAGATATCAAAAAAGTACAGGAAGAAACAGAAGAAACAACTTCCACTCAGACTGAGTCTCCTGCACAGAAAACAATAACCGCAACAGAAGAAACCGCAGCAGCAAAAGCAGAAGATATTCAGCCTGAAAAAACTGCCGATACTTCAGCCATATCAGCAGAAAACAGTTTTCCGGAAAATACGGAAGCCGCTGCTGAAAAGGAAAAGACAGTAATTGTAGATATGAATAAATCCCCGGAAGACATGACTGTAGATGAATTACAGCAGGCAATCCTTGCCAAAATGGCAGGTAACGGCCTTGTTACAGACCAGATGAAGAAAACAGTATATGATAATATTTGGCATGATTCTCTGGTAAACTGGCTCAAGAGCTTCCACTGATCAGATTATCGTCAGTATTTTTCATCTTTTCTTCCAGTAATAAAAGACGAAATTTCTTTATAACAATTTTTTGCCGTTGACTAAATATTTTTTGGTGGTAAGATATGGATACAGGTTATTGAACAAGGGTAGCTGTTTGGAATCTTGCAATGTAAAGATTGGTTAAACAGCTGCAGACAATCAATTACACTAAATCGTACGGGAGGAATTCATTCATGAAAACACTTGAAACAAAAAAAGCACCAGCAGCAATCGGACCATATTCTCAGGCAAAAATGACAGGAAACTTCTTATTTGCATCCGGTCAGATTCCGGTAGACCCGGCTACAGGTGAAGTTGCAGGCGATAAAATCGAAACACAGGCAGAGCAGTCCTGCAAGAACGTAGGAGCAATTCTTGAAGAAGCCGGACTTACATTTGACAATGTTATCAAGACTACATGCTTCCTTGCTGATATGGCAGATTTCGCTGCATTCAACGCTGTATACGAGAAATACTTCACAAGCAAACCGGCCCGCTCCTGTGTTGCTGTAAAACAGCTTCCGAAGAACGTACTCTGCGAAGTGGAAGCTATCGCTGTAGCTGAGTAATTCAGCCAAACCACAATATAATAGATATTTCAAAACAATTTCTGAATCTGATTCAGATGGGGAAAACAGCCAGGGAAAAATCCACCTGGCTGTTTTTGTTTTTCAGGCTACCTGCAATTGCTGATATTTGCTATAATAGTATAAAAGAATTCCGGCAAAATGAAAGGTAAAAGTTATGAGATCAATATCCATATATGCACTTACGAGAAATCAGAATACAGATTCTCTGTCAAAACTGGAACGTCAGTTATCCGGTCGGGAATATTTCCTCAAAATACGGGAATGGGAACTTCAGAGTATGAAAGCACTGGTACGCCAGTTAGAATCGCATATGACTAAAGTCTGTTCCCTGCGCTTTTTCTATTCCTACCAGATTCCAAAACTCGGGAAAGAATTTGATCTTCTCCAGATCAAAGACGACCAGATCATAAATATTGAACTGAAAAGCGGAGCTGTATCTGAGGAGGCAATTCGTAAACAGCTTATGCAGAACCGTTATTATCTTTCCGTTCTCGGACGCTCCATACAGTCTTATACGTATATCAGCAGTCAGAATCGCCTTGTCAGGCTTACCAATCATGATCATATTGCAGAAGCCGACTGGACAGAACTGTGCGGATCACTGCAAAAGGAGAGCAGTGATTATCAGGGGAATATTGACGATCTGTTTCAGGCCGAACTATATCTGATTTCCCCCATCACAGAACCGGCCCGTTTCCTGAAAAAAGAATACTTCCTGACTTCCCAGCAGCGGGATATCCAGCGCCAGATCTTAAAGAAACTCCGTATCAGCCGGTTCGAATATTTCTGTTTTACCGGACTTCCCGGAACAGGAAAAACATTGCTTCTCTATGATATCGCCATGAAACTGTCCAGGCGTCAGCAGATATGCATGATTCACTGCGGCAATGCCGGAAAAGAATGGAAAATACTGCATAAACGTTTACAACGTATTGCTTTTCTTTCGGACAATCAGCTGACCGAAAACACAGAGCTGAAACATTACAGTGCAATTCTGGTAGACGAAGCACATTTACTTTCTTCAGAAAAACTGCAGATTCTGTTAACGCAATCGGAGGGGGAGTTTCCTGTAATATTTTCCAGCGATTCCGAAGATGCCATATGTCCTGAAGAATTAGGGGTAAATACATTAAAACTCATAGAAAACCTGCCGGAAATCCAGATGTTTCACTTAACCAACCGCATCCGTACCAATGCGGAACTTTCCTCATTTATCCAGAATATGATACACCTTACAGACAGAAAAACCTCAAAACCCTATCCGCATGTTTCTGTTGTATATGCAAATAATGAAGAGGAGACTGCTGCCTTACTGGAAGATTATATACATCAGGGTTATGAATATGAGATTACTGCCGTGAGAGACATAAAACGTCTTGTTATCATATTGGACGAACGATATTACTATGATCAGAACAGATATCTGCGTTCAAAACATTTCAAAGAAGGCAGATCTGATGTCCGTAATTTATTTCACCAGCTGAATCAGGCCAAAGAGGAACTTTCTATAATCGTCAGAGAAAATACATATGTATACGAAACATTACTCACGCTTTTACAGCCTGATACTGTCAGATAAAAACTGCAAACTATCCGACTCTCCCTTGAAATCCCCCACCATTCCGTATATAATAGGAATATTGTGGGGGATTTTCCCTGCTTAACACAATGTTGATACAATAACCTCTGAAAGGAATACTATGAGAACTCTAGCTTTAAGCGATGAAATTTTAATGAAAGTTGACAAGGCTGCCCGTTACATCGGTGGTGAAGTCAACTCTGTAATGAAAGATAAGAATGACGTAGATATCCGCTTTGCCATGTGCTTCCCGGATGTTTATGAAATCGGTATGTCCAATCTGGGCATGATGATCCTCTATAACATGTTCAATGAACGTGAGGATGTCTGGTGTGAGCGTGTCTTTTCTCCGTGGATGGATCTGGATAAAATTATGCGTGAGGAACATATTCCTCTCTTTGCCCTGGAATCCCAGGAGCCTGTAAAGGAGTTTGATTTCCTTGGTATTACCCTTGGATATGAGATGTGCTATACCAATGTGCTTCAGGTACTTGACCTGAGCCATGTTTCACTTCTGGCAAAGGATCGTAAGGAAGATGACCCTATCGTCATCGGCGGCGGTGCATGTGCATATAATCCGGAACCGATCGCAGAATTTTTTGATATGTTTTATATTGGCGAGGGTGAGACTGTCTATGATGCTTTGTTTGATGCATATAAGGCAAACAAGGCAGCAGGCGGCTCCAGAGCAGACTTCCTGTTTGCAGCTTCCCAGATTCCCGGAATTTATGTTCCCTCTTTATACAATGTAACCTACAAAGAAGACGGCACCATTGCTTCCTTTACACCTGCAAAAGAGGGCGTACCTGAGAAAGTCTGTAAACACTGATTACCGATGTCACTAAAGACTACCGCGCGATCAAAGCTCCTGTAGTTCCATTTATTAAAGCTACTCAGGATCGTGTTACTCTGGAGATCCAGCGTGGTTGTATCCGCGGATGTCGTTTCTGTCAGGCAGGTATGATCTACCGTCCTACCAGAGAGCGCAATGTGGAGGATTTAAAGGCAAGTGCCAGAGAAATGCTTCAGAATACAGGACATGAGGAGATTTCCTTAAGTTCTCTAAGCTCCAGTGATTATTCTGAGCTGAAGGAACTGGTAAACTTCCTGATCGAAGAATTTCATGGCAATGCTGTCAATATCTCTTTGCCATCCCTGCGTATCGATGCTTTTGCCCTGGATGTTATGAGCAAGGTACAGGATGTAAAGAAGAGCAGCCTTACTTTCGCACCGGAAGCAGGCTCCCAGCGTCTGCGTAATGTTATCAACAAAGGTCTGACTGAAGAGAATATTCTTCATGGTGCAGGTGAAGCATTCAAAGGTGGATGGAATCAGGTAAAGCTTTACTTCATGCTCGGACTTCCAACTGAAACAGAAGATGATATGAAAGGTATTGCTCATCTTGCTCAGAAAATTGCAGAGACTTATTATGAAGAAGTGCCGAAAGAAAAACGTAATGGCAAGGTTCAGGTCAATGTAAGTACCTCTTTCTTTGTACCGAAACCATTTACCCCATTCCAGTGGGCAGGTATGTACAGAGAGGAAGATTTCGTGGAGAAAGCAAAGGTCGTAAAAAGCGAGATCCGCGCACAGTTAAACCAGAGAAGTATCCGCTACAGCTGGCATGAGCCGGATGTAACGATTCTTGAAGGTTTCCTTGCAAGAGGTGACCGCCGTTGTTCAAAAGTTATCCTCAGAGCATATGAAAAAGGTGCGATCTACGATGCATGGTCAGAGAGTTTTGACTATAATATATGGAAAGAATCTTTTGCGGAAACCAACACAGATATTGATTTCTATACTCTCAGAGAACGTTCCACAGATGAGATCCTTCCATGGGATTTCATTGATGCAGGAGTGACCAAGAAGTTCCTGATCCACGAATGGGAACAGGCAAAGAAAGAAACCGTAACACCAAACTGCCGTCAGAAATGTTCCGGCTGTGGTGCTATGCGTTATGGCGGAGGTGTATGTTATGAAGGTAAGAATTAAATTCAGCAAAGAGGGTCCTGTGAAATTTGTGGGACATCTGGATACCATGCGTTATTTCCAGAAGGCTATCCGCAGAGCCAATCTTCCGGTTGCTTTTTCCGGTGGATACAGTCCGCATATGATCATGTCTTTTGCCGCACCATTAGGAGTTGGTACGGGAAAGTCTGGGAGAGTACTTCGATCTGGAGCTGGCAGAGACAGTTCCTACTTCAGAGATCACAAGACGTCTGGATGCAGTGATGGTAGAAGGGGTACATGTGCTCAGTACCCGTCAGGTTGAGGACGGAAAGGCGGGTAAGGCAATGTCACTGGTGGCAGCAGCCGATTATTATGTAGAATTTCGTCCGGGAAAAGAGCCTGAAATTTCCTGGAAAGATAAAATCAGTGATTTCCTGGCGCAGCCGGAGATCAAAGTAATGAAAAAGACCAAACGAAGCGAAAAGGAAATTGATATTCGCCCGTTTATCTATAAGATGGAACTTCAGGGAGACAAGATCTTTATGATGCTTGCTTCCGCAAGTGCCAATTACACAAAACCGGAACTGGTAACAGATACATTCTTCTCATGGCTTGGCATAGAACTTCCGGAATTTGCTTATTCCGTCAAACGTCTGGAAGTATACGCAGATAAAGGAACAGAGGAAGAACATAAATTTGTAACTCTGGAAGCACTGGGTGAAGAAGTTGAGTAAACTGATTATTACCCAAATGAATATCCGGCAGATTCCGTGCTATGTATGTGCGTATGAAGAAGACGGTAAAGTAATGGAACTGCGCTTCGAACCTGTTGGGGAGAAATCTTCTCTTGGAAATATTTATGTTGGACAGATAGAGAATATAGCTGCCAATATCGGTGCTGCATTCGTACAGATTTCTGCCGGGGAAAAATGCTACCTGCAGCTTTCCGATGCTCCAAATGCGATTTATGCTTCTGTAAAAAAGGTGACCGCCCATTAAAGGCAGGAGATGAAATCCTTGTGCAGATCAGCCGGGAAGCAATGAAGGGAAAACTACCGGCTGTAACCACGAATCTGAATTTTACAGGCAAATATCTGGTTCTTACAACCGGCGATAAGAAATTTGGTCTGTCTTCCAAACTTTCCAATGATGACAGAAGCCGTATCAGTAAGTGGATGGAAGCAGAAGTTAACCGTCCGGATAAAGAGTTTGGTATCATCGTTCGTACAAATGCAGCAGATGCATCAAAAGAAGAAATACTGAAAGAACTGGAATACCTGAAGGGCCTGTATCATAAGTCTGCTGTAGACGGAAGATCCCGTACCTGTTTCAGCTGCGTATATAGAACAGAGCCTTTTTATATCTCTGCAGTCCGCGACGCCAACAGCCGGAACCTGGAAGAAATCATAACAGATATCCCTGAGATATCCCGACAGGTTTCTGACTATCTTAACAGTAACAGCCCGGAGGAAAAAGAGAAGCTGCGGTTTTATGATGATAAACTTCTCCCTCTTTACAAACTTTATCGCCTGGAAACTGTCTTAGAAGAAATCCAGCATGAGAAAGTCTGGCTGAACAGTGTGGATTTCTGGTAATCCAGCAGACAGAAGCCTTCGTATCCATTGATGTAAACAGCGGAAAGTTTACAGGCAAAAAGAAAATGCAGGAAACTTACCGAAAAATCAATTTGGAGGCAGCAAAGGAAATTGCCAGACAGTTACGTCTCAGAAACCTGTCCGGAATTATTCTGATTGATTTTATTAATATGGAAAATCAGGATCATCAGGATGAACTGTTCCATGTCCTGCAGAAATATCTGCGCAAAGATCCGGTAAAGGCAAAAGCAGTGGACATCACTCCACTGCACATCCTGGAACTTACCAGAAAGAAAGTGCGAAAACCTGTGATTGAGGAAATCAGAGAATTATAGTTTGCCATAAAATAATTATGTAAACCAAACGAGCATCTGCAATTCTCATCGATATTTTTCCGTAACTGAATAACTGCTCTGCAGTTTGTATTTTATCACAGATCCTGACGGATACCGGATTGAAATTGTACCTGTAAAATAAAAGAAAAAATTCAAAGAAATTGAAAAAAACTTATTGACAAATCGAATTTTGTCCGCTATTATAAATGAGATGCCGCACAGAGAGGTACAAGCACCGAAAGGTCACCATATCTGGCGAGTAAAGATTATAGGAGGTGCCACAGATGTACGCAATTATTGCAACAGGTGGTAAACAGTACAAAGTTGCTGAAGGCGACGTAATCAGAGTTGAGAAACTCGGTGTTGAAGCTGGTGAAACTGTTACTTTTGATAATGTTATTGCAGTAAGCAATGACGGATTAAAAGCTGGTGAAGATGTGAAAGATGCCAGTGTTACCGCTACTGTAGTTGAGAACGGTAAAGCAAAAAAAGTTATCGTTTACAAATACAAGAGAAAAACTGGATATCACAAGAAAAACGGTCACAGACAGCAGTACACTAAAGTAAAAATCGAAAAGATTAATGGTTAATCTGGTGTCATTATGATTACAATTACAGTTAAGAAGAGAAATGGAAATTATCTGGAATTTGTTTCGAAAGGTCACGCCGGATATGCAGAGGAAGGACAGGATATTGTCTGTGCTGCTGTTTCTGTACTGGTGATCAATACTGTAAATTCTCTTGAGACATTTACAGATGATCAGTTTGAAGTGCAGGAAGATGACGGCTATGTATCTTTTCATTTTACGGCTCCGGTTACTGAGAGGGGAACCCTTCTCATGGATTCGCTGATTCTCGGATTAACAGAAATTGAACATAGTTATAACAATCGATATTTGACAGTAAAAGTCAAGGAGGTGTAACAACATGATGAAAATGAACCTTCAGTTATTCGCACATAAAAAAGGAGTTGGTTCTACAAAGAACGGTCGTGATTCCGAATCCAAGAGATTAGGTGCGAAGAGAGCAGACGGACAGTTTGTTAAAGCTGGAAATATTCTTTACAGACAGCGCGGAACTAAGATCCATGCTGGTGAGAACGTAGGTTGCGGTAAAGATTATACTTTATTCGCACTTAAAGATGGTGTCGTAAGATTTACCAGAAAAGGACGCGATAAGAAACAGGTTTCTATCGTTCCAGTAGAAGCAGAATAATCTGGTTAAGCGAAGGCTTCAAATCTAATATGGGTTTGGAGCCTTTCTTTTATAGTAGAATTGCTATAGATTAAAAGAGTTATATGATATAAAAGAAACCATAGCAATCCTTGTAAATAATGCATATTGATCCGACTCATCAGAGTGCGAAATCCTGCTGAACGGTCTCAAATGCATTAATTTAAGAAGATTACTATTACGAAATTATTAGTAAAGGACAGAGGTGTGTCATATGTTTGCAGACAGAGCGAAAATCTATATCCGCTCCGGTAAAGGCGGCGACGGCCATGTAAGTTTCCGCAGAGAATTATATGTTCCGAATGGCGGTCCTGACGGCGGCGACGGCGGTCGTGGAGGAGACGTGATATTTGAGGTAGATGAAGGCCAGAACACCCTTGGCGACTACCGACACAGAAGAAAATATAAAGCAGAAGACGGACAGGAAGGCGGCAAAAAACGCTGCCATGGTGCCGATGGAAAAGATGTTGTATTAAAAGTTCCGGAAGGAACTGTTATCATGGATGCAGAATCCGGTAAAGTAATTGCTGATATGTCCGGTGAAAATAAACGCCAGATCGTATTAAGAGGCGGAAGAGGTGGCAAAGGAAACCAGCATTATGCGACTGCAACCATGCAGGTTCCGAAATATGCACAGCCAGGACAGCCTGCGCAGGAACTGGAAGTTCTTCTGGAGCTGAAAGTAATCGCAGACGTAGGTCTGGTTGGATTCCCGAATGTCGGAAAGTCCACATTCCTTTCCCGTGTTACCAACGCACAGCCGAAAATTGCCAACTATCACTTTACAACCCTGAGCCCAAATCTTGGCGTTGTAGATACTGAAAACGGTGGTTTTGTGATCGCTGATATTCCCGGTCTGATCGAAGGTGCTTCCGAAGGTGTGGGACTTGGACATGAGTTCCTCCGCCACATTGAACGTACCAGAGTCATTATCCACATTGTAGATGCAGCATCTACAGAGGGACGTGACCCAATCGATGATATTTACAAGATTAATAAAGAACTGGAAGCTTATAATCCGGAAATTGCTGCAAGACCACAGGTAATCGCAGCAAATAAAATCGACTGTATCTATACAGAAGACGGCGAAGAGAGTCCGATTGACAAACTTAAGGCAGAATTTGAGCCAAAAGGAATCCAGGTATATCCGATTTCCGCTGTCAGCGGTCAGGGTGTCAGAGAACTTTTATTCCATGTGAAAGAACTTCTTGACAGCTGCCCACAGGAACCTGTAGTATTTGAACAGGAATTCTTCCCTGAAGATATGTTGATCGGAGAAAACCTTCCATATACAGTAGAGCAGAGTCCTGAAAATCCGACAATTTTTGTTGTCGAGGGACCGAAGATTGAAAAGATGCTTGGCTACACAAATCTTGATTCCGAAAAAGGTTTCGCATTCTTCCAGAAATTCCTGAAAGAGGGAGGCATCCTGGAAGAACTTGAGAAGGCAGGCATTCAGGAAGGTGATACTGTGCGTATGTACGGATTTGATTTTGATTACTATAAATAGATTCAATAATGAAACAGATGTGGTAAGACGGATGATTTTGTCCGTTTGCAGAGAATAACAGAGGAAAATAAAAATGACAAGTAAACAGAGAGCTTATTTAAAAGGTCTTGCAATGACCATGGATCCAATCCTTCAGCTTGGAAAGGGTGGTCTTACTCCTGAGAACACAGCCGCAGTAGATGAGGCGCTTGCAGCCAGAGAACTGATCAAGATCAGTGTTCTTCAGAACTGCCTGGAGGATCCGCGCCAGATGGCTGAGGTTCTGGCAGAACGTACACGTTCCCAGATCGTACAGGTTATCGGCAAGAAAATTGTTTTATACCGTGAAGGCAAAAACGAAAAGAAAAAAATTGAATTACCCAGAAAATAATACGGAGTTTTTTATGGCTGACATCAAACACAGAATTGGTATTATGGGCGGTACTTTTGATCCCATCCACATGGGGCATCTGATTCTGGGAGAGAAAGCATACGAACAGTTCCGACTGGAAAAGGTACTGTTCATGCCTTCTGGAAATCCGCCTCACAAAAGAAACCGTCAGGGACGTGCCACAGATGAAGAAAGAGTTGAAATGGTCCGCAGGGCGATTACCGGAAATCCTCACTTTGAACTGTCGCTGACTGAAATGCATGAAAATGGTTATACTTACACTTATCATACACTGGAAATGCTAAAAGAGAAGAATCCGGATACTGATTATTATTTTATAATCGGCGCAGACTCCCTGTATGACTTTGATACATGGCGTGAACCGGAAAGAATCTGCAGAAACTGCATTCTGGTAACTGCTGTAAGAAATCATTCCACAATCGCAGAGCTCGAAGCAGAAATGAACCGTCTTTCGCTTAAATATAATGGCACATTTCTGACACTGAATACCACAAACCTTGATGTATCCAGCGAAATGCTCAGAAACTGGATCAGAGAAGATAAAAGTGTGCGTTACTATATTCCTGATCCGGTGATTGAGTATATCAGAGAAAACCAGATTTACAGTCTGGCCGAAAAGAAAGGATGATCTTCCGATGGCAGAGTATGATTTTATAAAAATGCAGAAAAAATTAGCAAAATATCTGGATGAGGATCGTTATGAACATACGTTGGGAGTTATGTTTACATGTGCAGCACTTGCCATGGTTCATGACTGTGATCTGATCACAGCCCAGACTGCCGGACTGCTCCATGACTGTGCAAAATGTATTCCGAACAAAAAGAAGCTGAAAATGTGCAGCCAGCATCATATTTCGGTATCTGAATTCGAACAGGAGCATCCTTTTTTACTTCATGCCAAGCTTGGAGCTTACGTGGCTAAGGCTAAGTATGATGTTACAGATGAAAATATTCTTTCTGCCATCACCTGGCATACTACCGGAAAGCCGGAGATGACACTGTTGGAAAAAATCGTCTATATTGCCGATTATATTGAACCAAAACGTGATAAAGCTCCTAATCTTGCAATTGTACGTAAACTGGCTTTTCAGGATCTTGACGAATGTATGTATAAGATTTTGGGTGATACACTGGCTTATCTGGAGGAAAATCCGAAAGATATTGATAATGCTACGAAAGATGCTTTCTTGTATTACAGGGATTTACACATGAAAAGACAGTTCTGAGTATAAATTGTCTCGACTGGCAGAGTTTTACATATAGGGGACAGCACAACAGGGAGAACAGATTACGGATATAAATATTTATTTAGAGAAGATATATGTAGCTATTCAATAGTCTGTTGATCATGAAGATATTGAACAGTTACAAAAGCAGATAGAAAGAGAGGTTGTTTCCATGAACAGAGAACTTGAAATGGCAAAACTTGCCTGCCGCGCACTTGATGAGAAAAAAGGAAAAGATATTAAGGTAATAGATATCCATGAAGTATCTGTAATTGCCGATTATTTTGTAATTGCAAGTGCTTCCAACCAGAATCAGGTTCAGGCTATGGTTGACAATGTAGATGAAACACTTGGCAGAGCCGGATTTGAAGCAAAACAGATTGAGGGAACCAGAAACTCCAGCTGGGTTCTTATGGATTACGGCGATATGATCGTTCACGTATTTGACGAAGAGAATCGTCTTTTCTATGACCTCGAAAGAATCTGGAGAGATGGTAAGGTTCTTGACGTTAATGAATTTCTTGAGAAATAAGTAGAAAAAATTGTTACTGTTCACTCTGTTCACAGCAACACGCTTGCGATGCACAGACTTTATGCTAATCGCATAAGTCGCGCGGTATGTCTCGGGTTTTCTGTGACTTTCGTTCACAAAAAACACCTCGCGGGATATTACCAGTGAACAGCAACGAAAAATTTACAGTTATTCGGTGTAGAACTGCGTAGCGAGGCGGATGATTTTATCCGCCTGAATTTGTGAAATTTGCAAAATAAAATACAGAGGAAATCAGATATCATCATTAAGAGATACCTGATTTCCTCTGTTGTTTTTTGAATTGATATAGTATAATTTGCAGTGTATGGGGACTTGCTTGATTCGATTATGAGCAAGTTGCGAAGCGGATTGCGAATATCTGCCTGACTATTCACGTATCAGTTATATTACTCGTACAAACGGAACACACCAAATACTTGCCAAGAATCTGAAGACCTTCATGTACAAGGATTGGCTCCATTGTATCATTTTCCGGCTGGAGACGATAGTATCCTTTTTCTTTATGGAAAGTCTTAACTGTAGCACCGTCATCGATCAGCGCAACAACAATATCTCCATCCTCTGCTGTGGACTGCTGTTTTACCAGAACCTGATCTCCGTCAAAAATTCCGGCGTTTATCATACTTTCCCCTTTTACTTTCAACAGAAAGCTCTGTGAATTAGGCATAAACTCTGCAGGGATAGGGAAATAGCCTTCAATATTCTCAACTGCCAGAAGTGGCTGTCCGGCTGCCACAGTTCCTATGATGGGAACATTCACAACCTCTCTGCGGACCAGATTAAAATTGTCATCAATAATCTCAATCGCACGTGGTTTCGTTGCATCTCTGCGGATATATCCATTTTTCTCCAGTGCTTCCAGATGTGAATGAACGGAAGAAGTAGATTTCAGGTTGACTGCCTCGCAGATTTCACGAACTGCCGGCGGAAATCCCCGGTTCAAAATCTCATTCTTTATGTAATCAAGAATCTCCTGCTGCTTTGGCGTGATTCTTCCATATGGCATAATTATACCCTCCTTTTTAAGTTATTTTTTGTTCGTACACTCTTCATAACCATTCAGCAGTCTGCTATTCTATGAGATACTGAACAGTTTCTGATTTTTTATCATATCATAATTCCTGACAAAAAGCAAACTTATATTCTGAAAATGTGTTCTTACTTATGTGCTCCCGTTACTGTTTACTCCATTCTAAGTAACGGATAGTGGTGTGTGAACAGTAACGATTATTGTGAATTCTTTATGAATAAACTTGTTTTTAAATGTGCAAAGTGTTACAATATTTTGGAAAATAGTGTAACTATTCAGCAGTCACTGTGAAATCGCTGAACAGTTATAGAATGATTATGAACTGCACAAAAAGGAGACATCCCATTGTCTGATAATAAATCAAAAAAAATGCCGGGAATCCTGGCAAGGCTTCGCATGGTCGTGGGGCTGAATATCGGAACGATCATGTTTGGCATCTTATTCATATATATGGCATTCAGTGCCATATTATATTTTACAACTACTCATATTGAGTCCTATCAGGTTACATCAGGACCTTTATCCCGCAACGAAACATATACCGGTCTTGCCATACGTGAAGAAAGTTTATGCAAGGCAGATTCATCAGGCTATATTACTTATTATGCAAGGGAGGGCAGTAAGATCAATGCTTCCGGAGCGGTGTACGGACTTAGTGATACAAAAACAGCTTCTGCTCCGGCATCTCTTGCCCCGGAAGAACTTTCAAAGGTACGGACTGATATGATGAGTTTTTCCAAAGGATTCAGTTCAAGTAAATTTAACAGCACCTACAGCTTTAAATATGAACTGAAGGGAAATATCCTTCAATATGCAGAGTCTGGCAATACCTCATCTGCTCCTCTTACTTCAGATGAGGACGGTGAAGGAAATGACAGTGGTGACAATGACAAAACAGCAGATATTTATCCCGGAAATCAAACTATCTGCCAGTCCCAATCTGATGGTATCGTTTTATATTCCATGGATAATTATGAAGGAAAAACAGTAGATGCTGTAAAGGCAGAAGATTTCGATCAGAATTCTTACCATGAAACAGATTTGAAAACTTCCGACAAGGTAAAAGCAGGAGATGATATTTATACCATTATCACAGATGAACGCTGGAGCCTTCTGATTCCTTTGAGCGACAGACAGGTTGAAAAACTGAAAGACCGTTCTACAATACGTGTCAAATTTTTAAAAGACGATATGACACAAAACGGAGATTTTTCCATTATTACCATAGACGGTGACAAATATGGACAGATTGACTTCAATAAAGGTCTGATTCGTTATGCATCTGACCGTTTTTTGGACATTGAACTTGTAACCAACACAGTTGTAGGTCTGAAAATCCCTCTTACCTCTATTGTAACCAAGGATTTTTATGTGATTCCATCCAGAATGGCCACTACACAGGATAATCAGACAGGTTTTACCCTTTATGAGGGGAAAAATAAAACAACATTTAAAAATGTGAGCATTTACGCAAGCATTGATGATTCATCTGTCTCCAAACTGGCAGTGGACGAAGCAGAACAACCTCAGATTTATTATGTTGACAAGAGTTCATTTAAGGAAGGGGATGCCCTGATCAATACGGATACCGGTGAAAAATACGTGATCGGAGAGACAGATACCCTGGAGGGAGTATACTGTATTAATAAAGGCTATGCGGTTTTTCGCCGTATTGAAATACTTGATGAGAACGAAGAATATGCTATTGTATCTAAGAACACCACCTACGGTCTTTCCAGATATGATCACATTGTTCGAAACGCTGATAAAGTAAAGGAAGAAGACATTTTATACTAATTAAGGAGGCTTAATATGTTAGCTGATAAACTAAACCTTGTGAAAAAGAATATTGAAGAGGCCTGCGATACTGCAGGGCGTTCTCCCCAAGAGGTAACTCTTATTGCGGTCAGTAAGACCAAACCGGTGGAAATGCTGAAAGAAGCATATGATGCGGGTGCAAGAGTGTTTGGGGAGAATAAGGTTCAGGAGATCGTAGATAAATACGATCAGATGCCATCAGATGTACAGTGCACATGATCGGACATTTACAGAGAAATAAAGTGAAATATATTATTGATAAAGTATCTATGATACACTCTGTAGATTCTGTCCGCCTGGCAGAGGCCATCGAAAAAGAGGCAGCAAAAAAAGATATCTGCATGCCGGTTCTGATCGAAGTAAATGTAGCAGGAGAGGAAAGTAAGTTTGGCCTTTCAGTCGAAGAGGTATTACCATTCTGGAAGAAATTTCTTCTTATGAGCATCTTCAGGTAAAAGGACTTATGACAATTGCACCATTTGTAGCAAATCCTGAAGAAAACAGAGAAGTTTTTCAAAAATTAAAGAAATTAAGTGTTGACATTGCGGCCAAAAACATTAATAATGTTAATATGAGCGTCCTGAGTATGGGAATGACAAATGATTATCAGGTCGCAGTTGAGGAAGGGGCCACTATGGTGCGCGTGGGAACGGGTATCTTTGGCGAAAGAGATTACTCAATAAAAGAAGATTAAAATAAGATTGGAGATTAAAATGGGCGTTTTAGATAAATTTTTAGATGCCATCAAATTAAACGATGATTACGATGATGATGGATTCTTAGATGATGATCTGTTAGATGAGGAAGAAGATGATGACTTTCTCGATGACGATTTCGATGAGAAACCAAAGAAGAAATTTTTTGATAAATTCTCTAAGAAAAAAGAATCCGACGATAATGATGACTTCGATGATGTAGAAGAGAAAACAGTAAAGACAGTTCCTAAACAGGCATCTGCTCCAAAACAGACCGCTTCAGCTCCGTCTAAGGTTACGGTCAAACAGGAACGCGCCGAACGCCAGACACGTCCTGCAGCATCTTCCAAGATTACTCCAATGAGAAGCAGCCGCAAATCAAATCAGGGCCCAAATATGGAAGTCTGTGTGATCAAACCTTCTTCTATGGAAGATACGCGTGAGATTGCTGACACTTTAGTAGATAATTCTACTGTTATTTTGAATCTGGAGGGAATTGATGTGGAACTGGCACAGAGGATCATCGATTTCACGTCCGGTGCATGCTATTCTTTAGGCGGCAGCTTCAGAAAGTATCCAGCTATATCTTTGTACTTGGACCGTACAATGTAGATATTACCGGTGACCTTCAGAATATTCTGGGAGGCTCTGCTCCGTCTGTAAGAGCAGGATATTGATCCAGGATGGAAAAGACGAATTTTTTCTTAAGAGAATCCGGGAATTGGCAAATCTCTCCTGGCAGAGAGATATCGTTACATTTTCGGATTTTCTTAATTTAAATGAACAGAATATAGTCAGTAGCCTGAAACATCAGTTTCCCCAGATTGTTATGGAGACGTCCGGAGGCTATGAGAATGCGGAGCGTCAGATGGTTGCATTTCATCCTGATGCTCTTGCTTTTACATGGGAATATCCCATCGACTGTCTGAGGATTGAACCAAAGGCTCTTAAATTCTCTGAAGAGCTTTCTCATCGTGATTATCTTGGTGCACTTCTCAATCTTGGAGTAGACAGAAGTGTGATCGGTGATATTGTTGTTCAGAAAAAAGCTGCCTGGTTTTTCTGCCAGAACAAAATGACGGAATTCTTTCTTGAAAATCTGTGCCGGGTCCGTCATACCAATATTCTGATCACAAAAGTGGAGGATTCTGATGAATTTCCACGCCCTGTCCTTGAATCTGTCAGCGGTACCTGCGCTTCGGTACGTCTGGATTCATTGATCTCGCTTGCTTTTAAGACATCCAGAAGCAGTATGGTATCTTATATTGAAGGCGGGCAGGTTTTTGTCAACGGAAAACTGATCACCAGCAACGGATATGAGCCGAAAGATGGTGACATTATATCTGTACGTGGGAAAGGACGGTTCATTTTTGACGGTATTTCTCACCAGACAAAAAAAGGACGCTGCAGTGTGCGTATTATGCGCTATGTATAAATTTTGTAATAAAAGGAGAACAGGAAAATGGCAGAACAGAAATTACTTGTAAAACGGGAAGGAGATTTCCATTATCCTATTTATTTTAAAAATGACTTTCAGGATCTTGCCGGTGCGATCAGAGAAGAAGGACTTGAAAACCGGAAAATCTGTATTGTGACAGACAGTCATGTTGCACCTCTTTATTATGAGGCAGTTAAATCAGCTCTTCAGGAAATTTCCTCTGAAATATTCTCTTTTGTATTTGAAGCTGGTGAAAAGAACAAAAACCTGAATACAGTACAGGAATTATATAAAACTTTGATTGAGAATGAAATGGACAGAAAAGGTCTGCTGGTTGCGCTGGGCGGCGGTGTTGTAGGTGATCTGACTGGTTTCGGAGCTTCCACTTACCTGAGAGGGATTGATTTTATCCAGGTTCCTACTACGCTTCTGGCACAGGTTGACAGCAGCGTAGGAGGTAAAACAGGTGTTGACTTCCTTCAGTACAAAAACATGGTAGGAGCTTTCCATCAGCCCCGCCTTGTATATATGAATATGAGTACCCTGCAGTCTCTTCCGAATCGGGAATTCACCTGTGGAATGGGTGAAATTCTTAAGACAGGCTGATCTGCGATGAAGAGTTCTTCCGTTTTGTATGTAAGAATCAGTCTGAGATCAGTAAATTGGATCTGAGTATGCTTTCCAGAATGATCCGCAGATGCTGCGAGATCAAGGCAGGTGTGGTAGAGCGTGATCCGAAGGAGCAGGGAGAACGTGCACTTTTAAATCTTGGTCACACAGTCGGACATGCAGTCGAAAAAATGAAAAACTTTCAGCTGCTTCATGGACAGTGTGTTGGAGTCGGTCTGATCGCTGCCGCTTATCTTTCCATGCAGAGAGGATTATTAACAGAAGAAGAATACGAAGAGATCAGAAAAGGGTGCCATTCTTATAATCTTCCTCTTTCTGTTGATTCACTGAATGCCGGGGATGTCCTGGCAGCAACAAAAAAAGACAAAAAAATGGAAGCCGGTCATATTAAATTTATCCTTATGGACGGGATCGGTAAAAGTTTTATAGACAAAACTGTCACAGATGAGGAACTGCTCCAGGCAATCCGGGAGATTCTGGTATGACAGCTGTTTCCTCCGTATCTTCATGTATGCACTGGATTAGAGGCTGTATTATTATCCTTTTGCTGACAATCCTGGATCAGGGAAGTAAATCTCTTGTTCTGGCACAACTGAAAGATCAGCCTGATATCTCTCTCATTCCAGGAGTTCTTCAATTACGGTATCTCGAAAATCGTGGAATGGCCTTTGGATTGTTTGAAGGTAAAATTCCGGTGTTTGTGATTTTGTGCCTTTTGTTTTTTGGTGTATTTATCTATGTATATGCCAGAATCCCGAAAAACAGATATTATCTGCCGCTGTCAGTAACTGCACTGGTAATGGTTTCCGGTGCTCTTGGAAATTTTATTGACAGAGTATGCAGAGGCTATGTTGTGGATTTTATCTATTTTTCACTGATTGATTTTCCGGTATTTAATATAGCTGATATGTATGTGGTATGCAGTGGCATATTACTTGTTATGCTGGTGTGTTTCAGATACAAAAATGATGAAGATTATGACTTCTTAAGAATAAAAAAGGATTAGTATTATGGAAATTCTTAATTATCAGGTTTCTGACGGTCAGTCCGGTATCCGGATTGACCGCTATCTTTCTGAAATGAACGAAGAATTGTCACGTTCTTATATTCAAAAGCTGCTTAAAGAGCAGAAAATAACCGTCAATGGTTCTGCTGTAAAAGCCAACTACAAAGTTCAGGAAGGAGATGAAATCTCCGTAGCAGTTCCTGACATAAAAGAGCCGGATATACTTCCGGAAGATATCCTCTGGATATTCTTTATGAAGATGATGATGTACTTATTGTAAATAAACCAAAGGGATGGTGGTTCATCCCAGTGCCGGACATACTTCCGGAACATTGGTAAATGCTATTATGTTTCACTGTAAGGACAATCTGTCGGGGATCAATGGTGTTCTGCGTCCTGGTATTGTCCACAGAATCGATAAGGATACCACAGGTGCACTTCTTGTATGCAAGAATGATAATGCACACCGCAACCTGGCAGAACAGTTAAAAGAGCATTCTATCAGGCGTAGATACCGGGCAATCGTAGCAGGAGTACTGAAAGAAGACGAAGGGACGATCGAAGGTCCCATCGGGCGCCATCCGATTGACCGCAAAAAGATGGCTGTCAACTATAAAAACGGCAAGGATGCTGTCACACATTATAAAGTTTTGGAACGTTTCAAAAATGCCACTTATGTGGAATGCCGTCTGGAAACAGGCAGAACGCATCAGATTCGTGTGCATATGACAAGTATCGGTCATCCACTTCTGGGTGATGAAGTGTACGGTTCCGGTAAGAATCCTTATCATCTGCAGGGACAGACGCTTCATGCAATGATTCTTGGCTTTGTTCATCCATCAACGGGCGAATATATGGAGTTTACAGCTCCTTTACCTGAATATTTCGTTAAATTATTAGAAAAATTACGAAAGTAGTTTGCATTTTTTTGGAAATACTGTATAATATGTCTATCGAATATGTAACAGAAGGGAGTGCAGACTATGAATAGTACGAGTTCAATTATTACAATTGGTCGTGAGTACGGCAGTGGAGGAAGACAGATAGGTCAGGAAGTTGCCAAATATTTTGGTATTAAATGTTATGATAAAGAACTTCTCGAACACGCAGCAAATGAAAGCGGTATCTGCAAAGAACTTTTTGAGAATCATGATGAAAGACCAACTAACAGCTTTTTATATTCTCTGGTCATGGATACCTACTCATTTGGTTATTCTTCTTCAGGATTTACAGATATGCCTATGAACCACAAAGTATTTCTTGCACAGTTTGATGCAATCAAGAAACTGGCCTCCGAAGGTCCATGCGTTATGGTCGGAAGATGTGCAGATTATGCGTTGTCAGAGTATAAAGACTGTTTCAGTGTATTTGTACATGCAGATACAGACTGGAGGATTAACCGTCTTTCACAGAAACATAATAAAACTGCAAAAGAAGCAAAAGACATGATCAATAAGACAGACAAGAGCCGTTCCAGTTACTATAATTACTACACCAATAAGAAATGGGGTGCTGCTTCAAGCTACAATCTCTGCGTAGACAGCAGCAAACTTGGAATTGATGGTGCAGCAAAAGCAATCATTCAGGCAATTGAGATTTTTGATTCAATAAAAAATAAATAGGATTATATTTTACAGATACTTTACCACATCCTTGGTAAAGTATCTGTTTTTGGATGAATTTATAACAGTCTTTTCAATTCATTCCAGATTGCCTGCGGCAATGGAATTTTGGCTTGTATGCCTCGGGATAGTGGTGTATGAACAGTAACAAGACTGCTATAATTTTTTTAATATATATTAAATTTTCATGACATTTGTTAAAATATATGCTATAATCATACCATGTTAAAAAGGAGGACATTATGAAATTTCGTTGGGACAACCGATATTTACACTGGGGTGTAACCGCTTTTCTGGTAATTGCCGCCAGTATGCTGTTTTATTATGGCATATTTCACATGAAAACCCTGATCGTGGGAATCAAAACTTTTCTGGGAATTATGGCGCCTATTATCTATGGTGTAATCCTTGCTTATATTCTCAGTCCGCTGATCAATCTCTTTGAGCAGAAGCTGATCTATCCGCAGCTGGAAAAGCATAATATTAAGTTACAGAAAAAAGGAAAACGGGCTATTCGATGGGGATGTGTCCTTTTTTCCATGTTCCTGTTCTGGATTATCATTTACGCATTACTGATGATGGTGCTTCCTCAGTTGATCCGAAGTATCATGAGTATTATTTACAGTTTTCCGTACTATGTAAAAGTTATTGAAAAGTGGCTCAATTCATTTGTTGAGCATGGATGGAAACTGAATCCTGAAATGCTCGATATGATCAACCAGTATTCTGTAAAAGCACAGGAGTATCTTACTACCGATATTCTTCCGCAGATGCAGGATATGCTCAAAAATGTTTCTGCAGGTATTTTTGATATCCTGATCTTTATGAAGAATTTTCTGATCGGTGCCATTGTAGCTTTGTATGTACTTGCAGACAAAGAGAAATTTGTTGCCAAAAGCAAAATGATGGTATATGCCATATTGCCTCATAAATGGGCAAATATGCTTATACGCGTTATGCGTTTTACAGACAAGACTTTTGGCGGTTTCATATACGGAAAACTTCTGGATTCTGCTATTATTGGAGTTTTGTGTTATTTTGGAATGTTGCTTTTGGATTTGCCGTATCCAATTCTTATCAGTGTAATTATCGGTGTGACAAATGTCATTCCGTTTTTTGGTCCTTACATCGGAGCCATTCCATGTATTTTGCTTATTTTAGTAGTAGATCCCATAAAAGGTCTGTATTTTGCAATTTTTATCCTGCTTCTTCAGCAGTTTGATGGAAATATCCTTGGTCCGAAAATTCTCGGAGAATCTACCGGACTTTCCAGTTTTATGGTTATTGTTGCCATCATGATCGGGGGCGGTCTCTTTGGGGTTCCGGGAATGATTGCAGGAGTTCCTGTATTTGCCGTACTTTATGCTCTGATCTGGAGACTGATCAATCATTCTCTTAATGACAAAAAAATGCCGGCAGAAGAGGAGACATATATAAATATTGACTGTCTGGATGAACAGACAGGTGAAGTACTTCCTCTTTGCAAGGAAGAAAAACACAAGGTTTCACCGGAAGAACTGGAAGCGAGAAAAAATAATTTCTTTATGAAAATATGGAATCCGCTTTCCGGACTGGTCATAACCATATGGAAATATCTCTTGCGGATTTTAAACATAATATGGGGATATATCAAAAAAGCAGGGATTTTCCTGAAGAACAGATATGTTGAATTAAAGAATAAACGAGAGAAAAATAAGTAAACCTTCACAGTTACAAAAAAACACACACAGGAGTTACTATGAAGAAAAAAAAGTTATATTTGACAGCTTTTCTTTTGGTTCTGGCACTGGCTCTGCAGGGTGGAATCTTTTCCGGTTTCTCTGTACCGGTTCAGGCTGCAGCAACTTCCAAAAAGCAGACAGGATTTGTGAAAAAAAACGGAAGCTGGTACTATTACGATAAGAATGGAAAAAAAGCTACCGGCTGGTACAAAAGTGCTGCAGGAAATCAGTACTATTTCGGAAAGACCGGTGCAGCCAAAGCCGGAATTCTGACCATCAGTGGGAAAAAGTACTGTTTTAATGAAAAAGGTAAAATGCTTACTACCTGGCAGACAGTAAATGGAAAAACGTATTTCTTTGATGAAAAAAAAGGATATATGCATACCGGATGGGTAACTACAGCTGCAGGGAATAAATACTATTTCTGGAATGACGGGGTGATACGATCCGGTTTCCATAAAGTAAATAATGTATATTACTGCTTTAATGAAAAAGGAAAAATGTATAAAAACTGTTTTCGCAAAAGCGGGAATTCCACCTATTATCTTCAGCCAATGGCACTATGGCAAAAGGTCGTCTGAAAGTAAAGGGAAGCTGGTATTCCTTTAACAGAAATACCGGTCAGCTGGTCAGAAGCGGATGGTATAAAGAAACAGACGGTTCTTATTATTATGCAGCTTCAAATGGTAAACTTGTCAAAGGCTTCTATAAACCGGATTCCTATTATCGGTATTTCAGGAAATCAGATTGTAAACTGGTTACGGGATGGCAGACGATCAACGGACACAAGTATTATTTTAAGAAAACTAATGGAATCCGTTACGATGATATTATCCTGAAATCGTCATCTGGGAAAAGATATTATTTTGAGTCTGACGGAAAACTTGCCAGCAGTAAGTGGATCACGAAAAAAAGTGCTCATTATTATGCGAAATCAGATGGGGTGCTGGCCTCTGGATGGCTGACAGTAGACGGAAAGAAATATTATATGAATCCTTCTACATGTGAACGTGAAAGTGGGTGGGTTACTGTAGATGGAGAGAAGTATTACCTAAGTTCCTCCACAGGTGCTCTGGTTACAAATCAGTGGATTGATGATAATCATTATGTTGGAGAAGATGGTTCTCTTATTCCTGACTATCAGAACGGAGTTTCTTTTCGGTGGCCTTTAAGCTCAGGTTATTCCTATATCAGCAGTTATTTTGGAAACAGGGAATCTCCGGGAGGAGTCGGTTCTACCAATCATAAAGGAATTGACATTCCTGCTCCTACAGGAACACCGATTTATGCGGCAGCATCAGGAACCATTGTTGCCATGCTTTCACCGGCATCGTCAGGCGGTGCCGGATATTATACCAAGATCAATCATGATGGAAAGGGACTTATCACAGAATATATGCACCAGTCTAAATTTAACCCAAATCTGAGTGTAGGAGATAAGGTCAAAAAAGGTGATATTATCGGATATGTAGGAAGCACCGGGAACAGCACCGGTCCTCATCTTCATTTTGGGGTTATGGTTAATGGGGTAAATCAGAATCCTCTGAATTATGTGAAGAGACCGTCATAATTAACCGGTTTCAGCTAGAGCGTGTCTGAAAAATCATTCCCGCAATCTGCACGCTCTAGTACATCGTTTCGCAGACAAGCGAGTGGTATAGTTATTTTCATTTTATAAATATATAAAAAAGGATATATGGTATATGAAGGAAGAATCAGAAAAAACATACACTTATTACAGAAAAGCGCAATATCATGAAACAGACCAGATGGCATTATCCATCACTCTAATTATGTAAAATGGATGGAAGAGGCCAGGATTGGATATATGAGCCGGATGGGTTTCAGCTATAAGAAAGTAGAAGAGTTGGGAGTGATCTCCCCTGTTGTGGAAATTTCAGTTGCATATAGAAAGCAGGTTTTCTTCGATGATGAAATCCGGATTCGCGTTGGCATTAAGCAGTATAATGGAATTTCTCTGGAATTTAATTATGAATTTTTTAATGCGAGCAGAAATGAAATCTGCACAACCGCTTATTCCAGACATTGTTTTCTAAAAGATGGGAAACTGATCGCTCTCAAAAAAGAGCTTCCGGAATTGAATCGCATTATTACAGATTGTCTGTAAAACTAATGACTTTGGAAAATCACGTATAGTAGTGATCAAATCCCGGTTGGGACAGCCTATAGCGGCTTTTTCGGGAGATGACGTGTACTGGGAAGTTCCGGAAGACCTTCCCCAAATGACGAAACTTATGGTTGACGGAAAAGCCTTGTATATACATCGGGCAAACTACCAGATTATTGACAAAAAATTGCTGTAGAAAAAATTTAAATTGAACGCTAAGTAATTCAATCAATGTTTTTGACATGAAGGCAGAAAAAAGTTATTATTTGATAAATACAAACAATTAGCACGCAAAAATAAATCCGGAAACAATAAATGGATGTACTGGTTGGCAACAATAAGATAACATAAAAACATACGAAAGTAGTATGTTTTTATGTTATCTACATCTATACGACAAACGCGAGTTTTTCATATAGATGTAGGCTGCAGCTGTCTTTGCGCTGTAATCGTTTATTGACAAAGGCATTTTCTCTGCAATTATTAATCATTATCAACTTTGATGATTTATATGTCTTAAATATTCTCAACAATATTCTTAACATTAAGAAGGTATAAAATAATTTTTTTAAGGAGATTTTTTATGGATAAATATATTGATTATTATAATGATAGCAAGAAAGTCACTTACCACGAACAGACCGATATTTCAAATATTTTGAAGCTTCGAGCTGTTTTGAAAACACTGCCTGATTTCTGCAAGGATTATTTTCGTGCTATGGATCCGCTTACTACTACCAAAACACGAATTTCCTATGCGTATGATATCCGAATCTTTTTTCAGTTTCTCCTGGATGAAAATCCTGCCTTTAAGGACTATTCCATGAAAGATTTTACCGTTGATGTTCTGGATCAGCTTAAAGCTATAGATATCGAGGAATATCAGGAATATCTTAAAGTATATAAAAATGGTGATAAAACAGAAACCAATGGTGAACGTGGCCTGAAAAGAAAAATTTCTGCATTGAGAAGTTTTTATGCATATTATTATAAACATGAATTTATCCAGACGAACCCAACTGTTCTTGTAGATGTTCCGAAAACTCATGAAAAAAATATTATACGTCTTGATGCTGATGAAGTTGCCATGTTATTGGATCATATAGAGCACTGCGGCGATGAGCTTACCGGACAGAAACGTGTTTATTATGAAAAACCAAGGAGCGTGATCTTGCCATCGTTACTCTCCTGCTTGGTACCGGGATTCGTGTATCTGAATGTGTAGGACTTGATGTTGAAGATGTTGATTTTAAAAATAATGGGATTAAAGTCACCCGAAAAGGTGGAAATGAAATGGTTGTATATTTTGGACATGAGGTAGAAAAAGCTTTGAAAAAGTACTTGGAAGTTCGTAAGAATATCGTTCCTGTAGCAGGGCATGAACACGCTCTCTTCTACTCTACCCAGCGAAAAAGGATTGGCATCCAGGCTGTTGAAAATCTGGTAAAAAAATACGCAGGTGCCATTACGACCACAAAAAAATCACACCACACAAGCTTCGCAGTACTTACGGTACTACTTTGTATCAGGAAACAGGCGATATTTACCTTGTAGCCGATGTATTAGGTCACAGAGATGTAAACACCACAAAGAAACATTATGCAGCTATGGATGATGCAAGACGTCGTAAGGCGGCCACAGCGGTGCATTTACGCGAAGATTAAAAACATAAAAAGATAAGTATGAAAAATGACAGATATGTCTCTGGAGTTTTGTATAGACTTTAAATAACAGACATAAGACATATCTGTCACATACTTGATTCTGTTTGGGTTATGATATGTTTTTCAGAATTCTATTTACTAACTGTTAAAGCTATTTTTATTTATCAAAATCAGTTTCAAATACGCCTTCCGGAGTACGTATTGTCAGTAACCCAAGATTGAATTCATCATCCATTACAGTAATATGATATTCAAAAATAACATCATCTTCAACCTTGGAAAGTAAAACGTAAGAGCCATTTTCTTTTCCTTCAATTTGGTCGCAGATATCTCCGTAAACCATTTCACCGGAAATTGCTCTTGGATATCCTGCATCTTTAATTTTTGCTCAATTATTCTGTATAATTCTTCCATATATCTCTCATCTCCTAATATTTATTGTTTTCCATGATAACAGGTATGCTTACAAAATGCAATAAAAAGGATATCTGCTGAAAATATCTTAACAGGTATCCTTTTATTTATGTTATGTAGTTTTTAGTATTAATAATAAAAGATGGTTATAAAGCTACACTGATCTTACCATGGAGCGCTTCAGGAATCTCTTCTTTGTCTAAAGATACGCTAATTACAAAAGTAACATTAAATTGTTTACCAATCTCATCTAACTGTCCCAGAGTACCTGTAATGTCTTTATCTTCCAATTTTGCTACCTTAAGGAAACTGTCAAGATAAATCTGCTCAAGATCGTGATCCTGAGAAAGGATACCACAGATAAATCCTACAAATTCATCTGCATTCTTAATAGGGAATCCGGATACATCAATAAGACGTACTTTATTGTTGAGTTCATACATATGTTTTGTGCTCTTGTCTAAGTAGACAATACTTCCATTTGCCTCTTTTACCGCACCATTTACCTTATCTAACAGTACTTTTGTTTTGCCCTTGCCTTTCTTTCCTACAATCAGTTCAACCATCCTGTTTTCCTCCTTAGACACAATATTAATATTTAATTTTTAACAAAAACTTTTATTAATATGTTTCAATTATAGTGCATTTTATCATAAAATTCAATGCCTAATTCTGAAAAAATTGTGTTTTTTCTAAGTTTTTTATTTTGCGTTGGCATTTTCAAGAAGGGAACTCATCTGCTGGTAAAGAAGCTCCTTAGTGGATGCGCCCATGACAATAGAAACATAAGGATCGCCATAAGCATTCTGCTTAAAAGCGCCAGACAGTTTCCGGCATCGCTGGTGGTTCCAGTTTTTCCTCCCAGCACAGTAATGCCCTTGGGAGCAGTTGCCTCTCCGGTCAGATAATGGTCGGTTGCAGTCAGAGGCGTATTGACCTCTGTTCCGTCGCTGCTTTTATAGGAAATGGTATAGGAGCCAAGCTGAG
>ENA-OQIC01000134-OQIC01000134.1-human-gut-metagenome-genome-assembly--contig:-NODE-134-length-32485-cov-2.662340_pt1 | contig 32485 bp, 37 predicted proteins | sample MGYA00242572_ERZ504736 | MGnify/ENA primary metagenome ERZ504736 (study PRJEB26092, sample SAMD00036201) | human gut metagenome | host: Homo sapiens | study: EMG produced TPA metagenomics assembly of...
ATGGCGATCAGGGCTTTGATGATACCCTGCAGCACTGGATGATGCAGGAATTGTTCATTTCGGATATGACGAAACTGCTGTTATGGATATAAAGGGAATCAAGGTAGGTATGGTAGGTATTTATGAACTGTACGATCATCTTGACCGGGAACAGCAGTTAAAAGATAATATTGCCAAAGTGCAGGCAGATGGTGCACAGCTGATCGTGGTAATCTTCCACTGGGGCAATGAAACAGAAACTGTTCCTGACAGTAACCAGACAACTCTTGGCCGCATGGCAATCGATCTGGGCGCTGATCTGGTATGTGGACATCACCCTCATGTACTTCAGGGTATTGAAACTTATAAGGGAAAGAATATTGTATACAGTCTTGGTAATTTCTGTTTTGGCGGCAACAGTTCCCCGAGCGATATGGATACCATGATCTACCAGCAGACTTTACTATTGATGCTGATGGAGTAAAAAATGATAATGTAACCAATATTATTCCCTGTTCTATTTCCTCTGCTGCTTATGACGGATACAATAATTATCAGCCAACTCCTGCGGAAGGTGATGAAGCAACGCGTATCCTGGAGAAGATTAATGAACGAAGTTCGTGGATTTCTACTGCTGAGGGAACTACTTTTACTGCGGAATATAATAACCGTAATACATCTACCAGCTCATCTGAATCAGATATTTCAAGTGAAAATTCTTCAGATACAGATTCTTCGGAGGATGATATTTCGGATAATAATCTGATTGATATGAACTAAAATATGTTTAAAAAATATACCGCAAAGTGGGGCGTGCAGATTACAGGAATGATTTTTTTAACACGCTCTAATGTGCTGATAAGTTTTTTCTTGGAGCAATCTTGTTGATATACTAAAATAAGCCGGAAGTTTACATTTGAGCTTCCCGGCTTTTAGTTTTTTGTATTCCAATTATTCTATCTGAATTAATTTCCAGATTCCTTCTTCAGACTCTACAGCTGCTATTCCATGATCATTACATGCCTTTGCCTGTATAAATTCTGGTTGAATGACCCAATGGTTCTTCTCGTCTTATATAACCATATTTTCCATTTTGTTTCGCTGCAGCTATCCAATTTGGGTAAAGCTTCTTCCTCTTTCATATTGATAATCGATAACTTTTCTTACCATCTGACGAAATATATCCCCATTTTCCATTCATTTCTACTGCCACAGGACCTACCGATAAAAATGGAGCCGCATCTTCAAAAGCATCTTCACATATCTTTTTCCATTCCCATTGACAAGATATTTTTGTCTCCAACATACACGAAAACAACATTATTGTACGAACACATCTCACGTCCATCTACAACAATATTATCATAAATATAATCTGTCGTAACTTCCATATTATTATTTATAAGAGCCCACATCTCTCCTTTTTTCACTGCCGCAATTCCATTCAGAAATGGTAATGCCTGATCATACTCAAACGTTGATACCTTATTAAAATCACTATCCAGATATCCCCATTTACCATCCCATTGTTTTGCCGGTATAAACCCGTTACTCAATATTCCCATATATTCATATTCATCAAATACCGGATTTTCAACAATATTATTCTCTTTATCTATGTAATACCATCTGCCATCTTTTTGTGCCGGTGCAAGTCCATTTTCTCCAAAAATTTGATAAAATCATACTCCGCTGGAATTACTTCACGTCCCATTTCATCCAGATATCCCCATTTTTCATTCCTTTGCATTCTCATATATCCATCATACGTCTGGGTGAGCATTTCATATCCATCTGAAATAATCCTGTAACTGCCTTTTTCTTCTGAATTGTTTATATAAGGCAAAATTTTATATCCTGCGGCAATTACGAGAAACAGCATACACACAACTGCAAAAGCACCTATCACACCCGCTGTTTTTCGATTTTTCCCTTGTTTTTTCTCAGATGTATAAGTACGGGAACCTGAATTTCTACCTGTATGATACATCTTTCCGTTTTCAATTAACTCTGTTTTTCTGCATCCCTTTTTCCGTAATAATTCTTTGTCCCTGATTCCTGTCGTCTTTTCTTTTCCAGTAAATCCAGGCTCTCATAGAGTTCCTCTGCATTTTTTATTCGTTTTTGGGGATTAAATTCACAGGCTTTGTAAAGTATTTCCATGAATTCGTCCGTGACATTCTCAAGTTCAGGTATCCGGTATCCTGCCATTCTTTTATTAAGCGCCTCTTCTCTGTCAGAATACCTGATGGGTTTAGATATTGGAGGGAAAAACGGCAGTCGATTATTATTTAAACATTTATATAACACCAGACCCAGAGAATAAACATCAACGCTCTCCCCGTATGCATTTCCATTATATACTTCCGGTGCCATATAGCTTCCGTTCCTTTTCTGGATAACCCGGACATTGTCTTCTCGATAGTCCTCGAAATTCCGAAATCACCCAGCTTAAAATTTCCAAATTCATCCACAAAAATATTCTGTGGTTTTACATCCCTGTGTACCAGTCCTCTGTTTCGTGCAAAAGCCAACGCAGCACTTATATCCCTTCCAAGCTTTAAAACTTCCGTCTCATCCAGCATATGATTCGTCTGCCACTCCTGAAAGGGTATCAAAAGTTCCATCTTTAGCAAAATGTCCCATCCAACTTCCCCCCTATGTGGAATAACTGAATGGTCCTCATATGACACAATATTGGGATGCCCTTTTAGCTCTGACATGATCTCTATCTCATTAATAATCTGATCAACATACTTTTGAAAATATTCCGTTACGGATTTCTCATCTGTAGATGCATTACGCACTTCATAAACATCTGACGCAGATCTTGGAATTCTGATTACTTTAAGTGCTGAATATACATATGTTTTGCTGTTATTTCTTTCTATTGTTTTTTGTATTTTGAACACCTGACCGCTGGCTCCTTCACCAATCTTCTCAACAATTACCCAGTCTCCAAAAACAACTGTACCTGTATGATATTCCATTTTGCACCGCCCTCCATCTCAACATCAGCTTTCGTATTTTTATTTTATCTTGTGATATTTGTGATGTCAAGTTTGGTATATACAATCAAAAAGCCGAATGACACATCTCTGCATCTTCCAGCCCTTTCTTATAATTATATAATTATTTTCACTTTATTCCGCTTCATAGTTTTAAACCAATATCTGCTTCGCAGTTTATCAGGAGATGCACCCCTTCACTGCTTATTGCTTTTCACAATTTAAGCAGGGAATTACGTGATTCAGTTAAATAATAATCATCGCATCTCCAAAGGAGAAGAAACGATATTTCTCCTGTACTGCAACCTCATAGGCATGCATGATATTCTCCTTACCTGCCAGTGCAGATACCAGCATAACGAGTGTAGATTCCGGCAGGTGGAAGTTTGTAATCAGGGCATCGATCATTTTAAATGATAGCCGGATAAATAAAGATTTCTGTCCATCCGCTTCCGGCTTTGAGGATTCCATCTTCTCCTGTTGCAGATTCCAGTGTTCTGCAGCTTGTGGTTCCTACTGCTATTACACGTTTACCTGCCTTCTTTGTGTCATTGATCAGCTTTGCCTGATCCTCCTCTACTATGTAGAATTCGGAATGCATATGGTGGCTTTCCACGTCATCTACTTTGACAGGGCGGAAAGTTCCGAGACCTACATGAAGAGTCACATGAGCGATATTGACGCCTTTTTCCTTTACTTTTTCAAGAAGCTCTTTAGTAAGTGCAATCCTGCTGTCGGTGCTGCTGCGGAGCCTTCGTTCTTTGCATAAACTGTCTGATAACGGTTCTTATCTTTCAGTTTATGTGTAATATAAGGCGGCAGAGGCATTTCGCCAAGCTGATCCAGGATTTCCTCAAAGATTCCTTCATAATGGAACTGGATCAGACGGTTTCCCTCGTCCACCACATCAATAATCTTACCTTTTAAAATACCATTTCCAAATGTGATCTTAGCACCCGGGCGTGCCTTCTTTCCGGGTTTTACCAGACACTCCCAGATATCATTCTCTCTTCGCTTCAGAAGCAGGATCTCGATCAGTGCTCCTGTCTCTTCTTTATGTCCGTATAACCGGGCAGGGATTACCTTTGTATCGTTGATGACCAGGCAGTCTCCCTCTTCCATATAATCCAGAACATCTGTGAAATGGCGATGCTCAATGCTGCCATCTTTTAAAGACAGATGCATCAGTCTGGATGAACTTCTGTCCTCCAGAGGATCCTGAGCGATCAGTTCCTGAGGAAGGTCATAATAAAAATCTGATGTTTTCATTTTATCTGCTCCTCTTCTTCCTTCCACTGTTTCCTTAACTGGCGCACATAGTTCCATTCTTTGTTTGTCAGATCAGCTTTCTTAAGAAGATCCGGGCGTCTTTTTGCCGTGCGGTAAATTGACTGCTCTCTGCGCCACTTTTCTATGTTTGCGTGATGACCGGACATAAGAACCTCCGGTACTTTTTTGCCATGCCACTCTTCCGGACGGCTGTACTGCGGATACTCCAGAAGGTTTCCTGCAAAGGATTCTGTCTCACCGGACTCCTGATTGTTCAGTACACCCGGAACCATTCTTGAAATGGAATCCATCATGACCATTGCAGGAAGTTCGCCGCCTGTAAGCACGTAATCTCCGATAGATACGTAATCTGTGACGATTTCCTCCAGAACACGCTCATCAATTCCCTCATAGTGTCCACAAAGGAATACCAGATCCTCTTCCTGCGCCATTTCTCTGGCCATAGCCTGGTTAAATACCTGCCCCTGAGGAGTCAGATATACAACTCTTGGCTTTTTTGCCGTACGGTTTGCAATCGCCTCATAAGCAAGGTAAACCGGTTCTGCCTGCATCAGCATTCCGGCACCGCGCCATAGGTATAATCATCCACTTTCTGGTGCTTATTGAATGCATAATCACGAATGTTCACTGCCTCCAGTGTGAGGAGACCTTTTGTGATCGCACGTCCGGTAATGCTGGTATTCATGCCATTTTCAATCATCTCCGGAAACAGGGTTAAAACATGAAAATTCATTTATATTAATCCTTTCATCAGATGAATGGTCATTACATTCTTCTCCACATCCACATCAAGGATACATTCCCTGATAGCAGGGAGCAGAATTTCTTCGCCTTTGTCATCCTCTACTACATAGACATCATTAGCGCCTGTTTCCATTACATCTTTCAGAGTTCCAAATTTGCTTCCGTCTTCGAGAACTACATCCATACCGATCAGGTCTGCAATGTAATATTCATCTTCTTCCAGCTCCTGCGCTTCTTCTCTCGGGATCCAGAGTTCTCTTTTTTTATACATCTCTATATCATTAATATTATCAATTCCCCTGAATTTCAGGATTACAAGGTTCTTGAAATACTTAACATTCTCTATTTCAAGCTTTCTTTTCTCTCTGCCTGTGTCAAGCAGAACATATTCCAGATCCAGAAATCTGTCTGCATCTGTGGTAGGATATACTTTTACTTCCCCGCGTATTCCGTGTGTCGTAGTGATCACACCAACTTTTAATAAATCTTCCATCTGCTGACTCCTATAATTTTCATATCATACGTCATTTGCATTCTGCTTTTATGCCTGCTCACAGCGAATGCTGATCCATATTCCAAATCCGCTTAAACCCAAATCAGGAGCCATGGGATGTTCCACAGCTCCTGACCCTTATTTTCATTGCAGAATATCTACAATCACTTTTTTGCTGCTTTTTGAAGAAGCTGCTTTTACCACAGTTCGGATCGCTTTCGCAATTCTTCCCTGCCGTCCGATAACCTTGCCCATGTCAGCAGGTCCGACTTTCAGTTCAACGATGATCGCGTCTTCCTTTTCTGTCTCAGTAACAACTACTTCATCCGGATTTTCAACAAGAGATTTTGCAATTACTTCCACTAATTCTTTCATTACATACCTCCCTGACCCGTCCCCTGTGGACGCTGCAGAAATACCTTACATGGTAAATCTGAATTATTTTTCGATTCCGGCATCTTTGAGGATTTTTGCTACAACGTCTGTAGGCTGAGCTCCTGCTGCAAGCCATTTTTTAGCTGCTTCTTCATCAACTGTTACAGCGCTTGGCTCAAGGTTTGGATCGTATGTTCCGATTTCTTCGATACATCTTCCATCACGTTTGCAACGGGAATCTGCAACTACGATTCTATAAAAGGTGCTTTCTTCTGTCCCATTCTTCTTAATCTGATTTTAACTGCCATTGTTTCTTTTCCTCCATTAAATAAAATATATTGTTTTCTTATGTTATATTACTGTTCAGCTATGAAACAGTAACTTTTATGTCAAAGCGTTATCCGCTTCGCTAACTTCTCAATTACAGTCCGAACGGAAGTTTAAATCCACCGCCGCGCTTACCGGCTTTTCCGCCCATAAGACCAGGCATCTGTTTCATCATCTTCTTGCTCTGCTCAAACTGTTTCACCAGACGGTTTACTTCAGAGACATCTACTCCTGCACCTCTGGCAATACGGTTCTTTCTGGAAATGTTCAGGATTGACGGATTACTTCTCTCCTGAGGTGTCATGGAAAGGATAATTGACTTGGTTCTGTCCATGGCTTTCTCATCGATCATTCCCTCAATATCCTTCATCTTACCGCCCATACCTGGAAGCATATTCAGGATACTGCCGATCCCGCCCATCTTGTTCATCTGTTCCATACTGGTAAGGTAATCGTTGAAGTCAAAGTCCATTTTCTTTAACTTCTTCTGCATGTCCTGCGCCTGTTCTTTATCGATGGAAGCTTCTGCTTTCTCGATCAGGCTCATGACATCACCCATACCAAGGATTCTGGAAGCCATACGTTCCGGATAGAACTGTTCCAGATCAGAAAGTTTCTCGCCCATACCTACATACAGAATAGGCTTACCGGTTACTGCCTTGATAGAAAGGCTGCACCGCCTCGGGTATCACCATCCATCTTGGTAAGAATGACACCGTCGATTCCTACTTTATCAGCAAATGTGCTTGCCACATTTACCGCATCCTGTCCGGTCATCGCATCTACAATGAGGATGGTTGCATCTACCTGAATGTTCGCCTTGATATCTGCAAGTTCCTGCATCATATCTTCATCAACATGAAGACGACCGGCTGTATCGATAAGTACGACATTCTGCTGATTTGCCTTCGCATGCTCTATGGCTGCTTTCGCAATATCCACAGGCTTCTGCTTATCTCCCATGGAAAATACTTCCACGCCCTGTTTCTCGCCGTTGACCTGCAGCTGTGTGATAGCCGCCGGACGGTAAACATCGCAGGCTACTAAAAGAGGTTTCTTACCTTTGGATTTCAGCTTACCTGCAAGCTTCGCAACTGTGGTGGTCTTACCTGCACCCTGCAGACCTGCCATCATGAACACTGTGATCTCATTTCCCGGGCGAAGAGGCAAATCTGTTGTCTCACTTCCCATTAATTTCACAAGTTCATCATTAACAATCTTGATCACCATCTGACCCGGATTCAGACCGCTCATAACGTCCTGTCCGATTGCCTGCTCCTGTACAGATTTAGTAAACTGCTTCACAACCTTAAGTTACGTCTGCCTCTAACAGAGCCATCTTTACTTCCTTAAGGGCAAGCTTAACGTCCTCCTCTGTCAGGCGGCCCTTGCTTCGCAACTTCTTAAATACATTCTGCAGTTTATCTGTCAAGCTTTCAAATGCCATATGTTATAACTCCTCTAAAATCTCATTGGAAATATTTACAATTTCATCGGAATGATATTCCCGGGCAAGTACACGGATCTGCTTTACCTGTGCCCGTATATTCAGGAATTTCTCTACAAGATGAAGCTTCTGTTCATACTCTTCAAGGGTCTTGTTGCATCTCTTGATCATATCATGCACACCCTGTCTGCTGATGCCCAGATCCTCTGCGACTTCACTCAGCGAGTAATCCTCCAGCACCACGCTCTCATAAACCTGCTGCTGTCTCTCTGTCAGAAGTTCTCCATAAAAATCATATAAATAACCTTGCTCTACAAACTTCTCCATCTGTAATCACCTTGACTATATTAACCTATTTCCAATGTGCTGTCAAGCATTTTCTCTTGACAGCGCAAATTTATTTTTTCCGATACACTTCTTAAAAATCTCATCAAAAAAGCCCCGGCATCCATATACTGAACACCAGGGCTCCCATTTCATTTATTTACATGGCAGATGCTACTCTGAGACAATCACAGACTTGGGCGGATCACCTTTGGTCTGCATCCTGCATCTTCGAGAGCTTTAACAATCTCATTCTTATGATCTGTGCCAAAAGCCTCCAATGTGATCTTAAGTTCCACTGCCGCATTTCTGTTCGTGCTTACAAACTGGTTATGATCCAGCTTGATAACATTGCCCTGAGCCCTGGCGATCACGCTTGCCACGCGTACCAGTTCGCCCGGCTTATCCGGAATGAGCACAGATACTGTGAAGATTCTGTCTCTCTGGATCAGACCATGCTGAACAACAGAAGACATGGTAATAACATCCATGTTTCCACCGCTTAAGATAGAAACAATCTTCTTTCCCTTCACATCCAGATGACGAAGCGCTGCCACTGTCAAAAGGCCGGAATTCTCTACGATCATCTTATGGTTCTCAACCATATCAAGGAAAGCAACGATCAGTTCATCATCCTCGATAGTGATGATATCGTCCAGATTCTTCTGGATATACGGGAAGATTTTCTTTCCGGGTGTCTGTACTGCAGTACCGTCAGCAATCGTATTTACGTGCGGAAGAGTCACAACCTCACCCTTCTTCAGAGAAGCTTTCATGCAGGCAGCCCCTGCCGGTTCCACACCGATGACTTTGATATGTGGATTTAACAGCTTCGCAAGTGTGGAAACACCTGTTGCAAGTCCGCCTCCACCGATCGGAACCAGAATATAATCAACAAGCGGAAGCTCCTGAACGATTTCCATTGCAATGTACCCTGTCCTGTGGCAACTGCCGGATCATCGAAAGGATGGATAAAGGTATATCCCTCTTTCTCAGCAAGTTCCAGTGCATGTGCACATGCCTCATCATATACATCACCATGCAGGATAACCTCTGCACCGTAACTCTTTGTTCTCTCAACCTTGATCAGCGGAGTTGTGGTAGGCATAACGATCACTGCCTTCACACCATATTTATGCGCAGCATAGGCAACACCCTGTGCATGATTTCCGGCGGATGCTGTGATCAGACCTTTATTTCTCTCTTCATCGGAAAGAGTGCTGATCTTATAATAGGCACCACGAACCTTATATGCACCTGTACGCTGCATATTCTCCGGTTTTAAATAAACCTTATTTCCTGTAAGTTCACTGAAATAGCTGCTCTTGATCAGCTTTGTTTCCTGTGTGACCTGTTTTACGATCTCTGATGCCTGTTCAAAACTCTCTAAAGTAAGCATTGTTTTTTCCTCCATTTTGTCCTAAATGTACTCCCGGAATCTTTTTGTACTTGATTTGACTCCGAAAGTACATCCTAATCTTAAGCGTCCGGGTTTTCTTTATGGTCTACATCAAACAACGCATTTACAAATGCATCTGCATCGAATTTCTGAAGATCGTCAATACTTTCTCCTACGCCAATGTACTTCACCGGAATATCCAGTTCAGACTGGATGGCAACTGCAATACCTCCCTTGGCAGTTCCGTCCAACTTGGTAAGGATAATACCGCTGACATTTGCGACCTCCGCAAATTGTCTCGCCTGTGCAAGGGCATTCTGTCCGGTGGTACCATCCAGCACTACCAGTGTCTCCAGATATGCATCCGGATACTCCCTCTCCAGGATCCTGTAAATCTTGCGGAGTTCTTCCATAAGGTTCTTTTTATTATGAAGACGTCCTGCTGTATCACAGAGAAGTACGTCTGCATTTCTTGCTTTGGCTGCAGCCACCGCATCATAGATAACAGATGCAGGATCTGCTCCCGCCTGTCCGCCGATGATCTCCACACCTGCACGGTTCGCCCACTCAGTAAGCTGCTCTCCTGCTGCTGCGCGGAAAGTATCGGCTGCTGCAAGGATAACCTTCTTGCCCTGGTCTTTTAATTTTCCTGCAAGCTTTCCTACTGAAGTGGTTTTTCCGACACCATTGACACCGATCACCAAGACTACGGATCTGCGGTTCTCAAATTCATACTCTGTGCTGTCCACACGCATCTGATCCTTGATCTCATTGATCAGAAGCTGTTTACATTCCATCGGTTCCTTAATATGACGTTCGGAAACTTCTTTCTTTAAATTCTCAATAATAGAAGTGGTCGCATTGATCCCGATATCACCCATGATCAGAATCTCTTCCAGCTCTTCATAAAAATCTTCATCAATACTGGAAAAACCACTGAAAATATTGTCAAATCCGGCTACGATATTGTCTCTGGTCTTTGCCAGTCCACTGACTAATCGTTTAAAAAAACCTTTCTTTTCTTCTGCCATGTGAAACTCCTCCTGTTACTGGGTAAGCTGATTCTCCACCAGATCGACGGAAACCAGTGTGGATACCCCTTTTTCCTGCATGGTAATACCATAAAGCCGGTCTGCGGCGTTCATAGTTCCACGTCTATGGGTTATTATAATAAATTGTGTGTTTTTCGTCAACTTCTGTAAATATCCGGCAAATCGCCCAACATTGGAATCGTCCAGCGCTGCCTCGATCTCATCCAGCAGACAGAACGGTGACGGCTTCAGATTCTGGATCGCGAAAAGAAGTGCGATAGCTGTCAGAGCTTTTTCCCCGCCGGAAAGCTGCATCATATTCTGCAGTTTCTTTCCCGGCGGCTGGGAAATGATCTTAATTCCTGCCTCCAGGATATCTGCCTCTTCATCCAGCTCCAGAGTTCCTTTTCCGCCTCCGAACAATTCCTTAAATGCCTTGTCAAATTCCTTCTGGATCTCGCCGAATTTCTCAGAAAACTGTTTCCGCATTCCCTCATCCAGCTCCTGAATGATCTGTTCCAGAGTTTTCTCCGCTGTGACCAGATCCTCATACTGGCCGGACAGAAAGGTGTGTCTTTCCAGAAGTTCCTTATAATCCTCAATAGCATTTACATTTACAGGTCCCAACTTTCTGATATCATCTTTAATCTGAGCTGCCTGTCGCTTCATCTGCGAAAGATCAGTAAGTTCCTCTTTTCTGTAGGAAACAGCATTATTGGGAGTAATCTCATACTCGGACCACATATAGGCAATCCGCTCTTCCCTGTTCTCCTCCAACTTGTCCATCTGTCCCTGCAGACGGTAACATTCCTTATCCAGAAGTCCGATCTGACCGGACAGATAATCTCTTTTCTCAAAAAAATCTTTATGCTGAGAAGTTCTGCTCTCTTTCTCCTTCTGCAGATTTTTCAGCTGCATCTGTGCCTGTTCTTCATGAAGGACAGACTCTTCCGACTCTTTTTTCAGCTGAGTAATCATCTCCTGCTTCTTTTCCATCTCTTCACTGCTGTGAGCAAGAGACTGATAAATATCCTCTTTCTCAGTCATAAAAGCTGTGATTTCTGCTTTCAGACGGCTCAGGTTTTCCTGGTCAAATTTCTCTTTCTGTTCAAGAGCGGATGACTGAAGACGGATTTCTTCTAACTCCCGGGTGATTTTCTTCTCTTCTTCTTTCCATTCATCCAGTTCTGACTGCTTTGCCTCAATAAAACTCTCCAGTTCTTTCTCATCCTGCTTTGAATTCTCCAGTTCCCTGGCAATCCGGTCATGATCCTGCCGGATTTCCATGACCTGGCGTTTGATCTCTGCCTGATCTCTGTTGATCTGCGCATATCCGCTTCGGATCTCCTCAGCTTTCTTTTCCTGCTGTTTGATATTCATTCTGGCAGTATTCTGTTCTATATATTTCTGACGGAGTTTTTCCTGAAATCCTGCAATGGCATCACGAAGCCTGTTTCTCTGATTTTTATTTTCCTCAACAGCATTCTGCATTTCGGTCAGATTCTGCTTCAGCTGATTTACTTTTGTTTCCAGTTCCTCTATTTCACGCCGTCTTCCAAGCAGATTGCTGTTGTTTCTGAAGGCACCGCCGGTCATGGAACCTCCCGGGCTTAAGGATTCACCCTCTGTTGTGACCATTCTCAGACTGTGTCTGTATTTTTTTCCTATTGCAATGGCATGATCAATGTTATCAACTACCAGCACTCTTCCAAGAAGGAATTTCGTGATCTGCTGATACTGAGAAGCTACGGACACCAGTTCGCTGGCAATCCCCACAACGCCCGGCTCTTTCAGTGCTTCTTTCGGTGTAAACTCACCTCTGGGACTTATGCTGCTCATGGGAAGAAAGGTCGCACGTCCATAACGATTCTTTTTCAGAAACTCGATCATGGTTTTGGCAGTCTGCTCATTATCTGTAACAATATTCTGAATGCTCCCACCAAGAGCTGTCTCGATAGCGATCTCATAATCTTTGTTTACCTGGATCAGATCTGCGACAACACCTTGGATTCCCGGAACACGTTCTTTTTGTTCCATAACTCTCCGGATACTGTTTCCGTATCCATCATAGCGCTCCGCGATATTTCTGAGAGAATCCAGCCGGGATGCCTCTCTGTGATAGGCTGTCTGTTCTGCTTCCAGCTTTGTGTTCTGTTCCTTCAGCTTTTCCTGAATCTTCATCACACTCAGATTCAGATGTTCACATTCCTCATTGGCATTTTCAATCTGGGATGTAATCTCATCATACTGTTTCCGGGCTGTAGTCAGAATGGTCTGCTGTTCTTCCTCTTCACTCTTCAGTCTGAGAATACGCTGCTGATCTCTGCCTTACGGATTTCTGCCTGTTCCATCATTGCATCAAATCTCTGGGCTTTACCCTTGACATTGGCGCGGCTGTTCAGAATTTCAATGATCTCATTTTTGCCATTCTCCACTTCGAGAGTACAGGCTTCCATATTCTCCTGCGCTGTCCTTAATTTCTCTTCTTCCTCAGAAAGTTTCTTACGGACAGCCTTTAACTGTGCATAAATATCCGTTTTTTCTTCTTCAAGTTTCTTCTTTGAATCTGTTCTTACTGAAAGTTCAGCCTCAATAGTCTGGATACGTCCCTTATAATGCTCTTCATTCTGTGCCCCTGCCAGTATCTGCTCATTTAATACATTGATCTGGCCTTCCAGCTGTTGTTTACGGATTGCCTGCTCCTGACCGGAAATGCGAAGTGCATCCATTTTGGAATTTAAATCTTCCAGTTCCTGTTCCAGACGTTCATATTCCACCTTGGTCCGGTCATAGGAACTCTGGGTATCCTTCAGCTGATTCTGCGCAATTATGTTCTTCTCTTCCAGTTCCTTGAGTTCTTTGGCTGCAGCAGCATACTCCATCAGGAACATATTCACATCCAGTTCCTTAAGAGTCTCTCTTTTGGAAAGATAAACTCTTGCTGTCTCTGACTGTTTCTCCAGTGGTTCCAGCTGTCTGGTAAGCTCCGAGAGGATATCTGTCACTCTGACCAGGTTCTGGCGTTCTTCCTCCAGTTTTTTAATCGTGGTATTCTTTCTTCTCTTAAATTTAACAATACCTGCTGCCTCATCAAAAAGCTCTCTTCTCTCTTCCGGTTTACCGCTTAGGATCCTGTCGATCTGTCCCTGTCCGATAATGGAATATCCTTCTTTACCGATACCTGTATCATAAAACATCTCATTGATATCTTTCAGTCTGCAGGCACTTCCGTTGATCTTATATTCACTCTCTCCTGAACGGTAAAGCCTTCTGGTAACCGTAACCTCGTTAAAATCAACCGGAAGCTTATGGTCTGAATTATCCAGTGTGATCGCCACCGATGCATAACCCAGGGGTTTTCTTGTCTCTGTACCGGAGAAAATAACATCCTGCATATTTCCTCCTCGCAGAGATCTGGCACTCTGTTCACCCAGCACCCATCTCACCGCATCACCGACATTGCTCTTTCCACTTCCGTTCGGACCTACAATACCGGTGATCCCGTTATGAAATTCAAAATTGATCTTCTGGGCGAAAGACTTAAATCCCTGTACCTCTATATTCTTTAAATACATAATTCTCCTGTTTATTTTCTGAGTACACGAATCGCCTGGTATGCTGCGGCCTGTTCTGCTGCTTTCTTTGTATGACCGCTTCCCTGTCCCATCACTTTTCCGTTTACTCTTGCCTCCACAGTAAAGTTTTTGTTATGATCCGGGCCTTCTTCTTTTGTCAGAATATATTCCACCGGCTGTGTTCCGTTTTCCTGCACGATTTCCTGCAGGATGGTCTTGCTATCATAAAAGAGCTGTTTATGTTCAATATCATTCAGGATAAAATTCAGCACAAACTCCTTTGCATTAGCAAAACCACCATCCAGATAGATAGCTCCCAATAAAGCCTCTGTTGCATCAGAGACGATAGAATCCCTGTTTCTTCCGCCGGTCATATCCTCTCCCTTTCCAAGCAACAGAAACTGCGGCAGTCCGAATTCTCTTGCACAATAGGCAAGGCTTGGCTCACACACCAGGCTGGCTCTCTTCTTTGTCAGCTCTCCCTCCGGTATCTGGGTAAATCTTGCATACAGATAATCACTGCTGATCAGCTCCAGCACAGCATCTCCCAGAAACTCCAGTCTCTCATTGCTGCCCAGCTTCCCCAACTTCTTCTCATTTGCATAGGAACTGTGAGTCAGTGCCTGTGTAAGATAATGTTTATTTTTAAAATGATATCCTATGATTTCTTCTAATTCTTCTGTCTTTCTATTCATTCCTCTAACCCTCTCCATATGCGCAGGGCTGTCATCTGACAACCCTGCGACATCATTTTTTGCAACTGCTCAGTGCGCCTGTATTATACTCCTGTCAAATTTCAGACTGCCGGACAGTTACATTTTTATTTAATTGTCCGAATTGCTTCAACAGCATCACCGACTGTCTGAATCTGTTCGACAGATTCATTATCCAGCTCAATGTCATACTCCTCTTCAATCCCCATAATAATCTGAAAAATATCAAGAGAGTCTGCACCAAGATCATCTACAAATGTAGTGTCTTCTGTGATCGAATCTGCATCAATATTCAGAACCTCTGCTATGATAGCTTTTATTTTCTCCAGTTCCATCTTCAACCCTCCTTCCTGTTTCTGTTCCTGTCCTGCTCTATTCTGCTCCGGACTTCAGTACTTCCTGATCCTCCAGGATACGCTCTGCGATCTTCTCGTTGATCTTCTCCTGTTTAAACTGTACACACTGGAAAATACCATGTTTGATCTCAATGGCTTTGGCACTTCCATGCGTCTTTACCACAAGTCCTTTAAGCCCCAGAAGCGGTGCTCCGCCATATTCCGTTGCATCAAAGGATTTCAGAGTTTCTTTCAGTGCAGGCTTTACCAGAAGTGCACCGATCTTACTTCTTGTGCTGGTCATCATTCCTTCTTTGATCTTCTGGACCAGGGCAGAACCAACTCCCTCATATAATTTAAGGATCACATTTCCCACAAATGCTTCGCATACGACCACATCCGCATATCCTGCCGGGATATCTCTGGCTTCTATACTTCCGATGAAATTAATGCTTTTGCATTCTTTCAGAAGGGGGAAAGTTTCTTTTACAAGTGCATTTCCCTTCTCCTCTTCCGCCCCGTTATTTACAATGGCAACTTTTGGATTTTTAATACCGACTACGTTCTCCATATAAATAGAGCCCATCTTCGCAAACTGCACCAGATGCGATGGACGTGCATCCACATTGGCACCACAGTCGATCAGAAGGGAAACACCCTTCGTGGTAGGGATCAACGGTGCAAGAGGCGGCCTCTCCACACCTTTACTTCTGCCTACCAGTACCTGTCCGCCAACAAGAACAGCTCCTGTACTTCCTGATGAAACAAAGGCATCTGCTCCTGTTTCTTAACCATATTCAAACCTACTACGATTGATGAATCTTTTTTCTTACGGATCGCAAAAACAGGGGGTTCTGCTGTCTCGATCACCTGGGATGCATTGACAACCTGGATCTGGTTCTTCGGATATCCGGAATATTTCGCCAGTTCCTTATCTATCACTTCCTGTTTTCCTGTAAGAATTACTTTTATGTCCTGTCTCTCTGTTACAGCTTCCACTGCAGCTCTGACAGGTTCTGCCGGGGCATTATCCCCGCCCATTGCGTCCACTACAACTCTGACCTGTTCTACCATATTTTTATATCTCCTGTTCACTTACTGTTCACTCACAGATGTCAGAATCAAAAGATATTTTCTGTTACTGACCCGGCATCCGCAAATTGCCCCGCTGCAAAGCAGCTCCTGCAATCTTCCATAATCTGTATCATACTAAAGAACCCTCTGCAAAGTCAATAGCATCTGAAAAAAATCACTTTTCACTTTTTTGTGCCTCGATTCGCTCCGCCAGATCATTCAGATAAACCCACCTGTCCATCTTCTCATCCAGATCTGCCTGTGCCTTCTCCTTCTGCTCCATGATCTCACGAAGCTTCACAGAATTGGTGGCATTGGCCTCCATATCCTTATCCAGCTTCTCCAGCAGTTCCTCCAGCACCGCAATATCATCATCGATGGTTTCAAATTCCCTCTGCTCTTTATAGGTAAATTTCAGCTTCTGGGGACGATTCTGCTTCCAGTCTGCCTGAGCCGACTTCTTCTTTTCCGCGCCAACTGCAGTGCTCTGTCCTTCAGATACTGCCCCGCCTTTTCTCGCCAGCGCCTCTGTATAATCCGTATATCCGCCCTCATACTGGGTCAGATGTCCATTCCCCTCAAAAGCAAAAATCCTGTCCACAATATTATCCAGAAAATACCTGTCATGAGACACTGCGATCACAATCCCTGCAAAAGAATCCAGATAATCCTCCAGAATGGTCAGTGTAGGAATATCCAGATCATTACTTGGCTCATCCAGAAGAAGCACATTCGGCGCCTCCATCAGAACCTTCAGCAGATACAGACGCCTCTTCTCACCACCTGACAATTTGGCAATGGGTGCATACTGCATGGCAGAATCAAAGAGAAACCTCTCCAGCATCATTGTTGCGGAAATCTTCCCGTCTCTGGTCGGAATATACTCTGCCACGTCACGGATATAATCGATCACACGCTGATTGGTATCCATATCCGGCACTTCCTGTGCAAAATACCCTATGCGGATGGTTTCTCCAATTTCCACTTCTCCTGCATCCGGCTGTACCATCCCATCAATAATCTTGATCAAAGTTGACTTTCCGCATCCATTGGGGCCGATAATTCCCAGACGCTGATTGCGCAGCACAATATAATTAAAATCATCCAGGATCTTCTTCTCACCAAAACTCTTGCTGATATGGTGAAGTTCGATCGTCTTCTTTCCCATACGTGTCTCAACAGAATCCAGCTCCACATTCGCATCCCGCACCGGAGCCTTTCCGTTCTTCAGTGCCTCCAGGCGTTCCAGACGTGCCCGCTGCTTGGTACTTCTGGCTCTGCATCCACGCTTTGCCCACTCCAGTTCCATGCGGAGTACGCTCTGTCTCTTCCTCTCACTGGCAAGCTCCATCTCCTCACGCTCTGCCTTCAGTTCCAGAAACTTCGAGTAATTAGCCTCATAAGCATAAAGGCCGCCATGGGAAATCTCCAGAATCTTATTAGTAACCCTGTCGAGGAAATATCTGTCATGAGTAACCATAATCACAACGCCCTTAAAACTTCTCAGAAAGTCCTCCAGCCAGGTCACCATCTCATTATCCAGATGTTGGTAGGCTCGTCCAGAAGCAGCACATCACAGGGATTCACCAGAGTCCTTGCCAGTGCCACCCTTTTCTTCTGTCCCCCGGATAAATGATCGATCTTCTCCTCATGGTCTGTAATTCCCAGCTTATTTAGAACATTCCTTGCCTCGCTCTCAGTACTCCAGTCCTTCTGCCACTTTCCTTCTGCCACATAATCCAAGACAGAAGCTCCCTGCGGAAACTCCGGCATCTGCGGAAGATACGTGATTCTCAGGCCATTTTGAGTGATCACCTGTCCCTCATCCGGCTCCTCCAGACCGCCGATGATCTTCAGAATCGTAGACTTCCCGGTCCCATTAATCCCGATGATCCCAATCTTATCTCCCTGATGCACCCCGTAGGAACATCATCCAGCACCACCTTCTCACCAAACACCTTGGAAACATGCTCTATATTCAAAATATTCATAAATTCAAACCTCTCTCGTAATTTTCGCTTCCTGTCTGTTTCTGCTCATCTGTAACACTTCCACAAAAACTATAGAATTCGCTCCTCATTATACCATCTTCCCAGCCATTCTAAAACCCCCGGCACAGAAAAAACACTCCCCTCCGAATAAATCTATCCGAAGAGGAGTATCCTCAAAATCACATATTTTTGTTCCTGAAAAAGAATTGCTTAGTTCATCTCAGTTCCATTCTCAACTGCATACTTCAGTCCCTGCACAGCAACCGCCAGCGTAGCTTCCTCTACAGTAGCGCTTCCAAGATCACCCATATCCAGTGTCAGTGTATCATCATCATTCACTGCCACGCCAAAAGTAAGTGCCATCTCAGAAACTTCATCAGTAATCGTCACAGTACCATTCTCTTCATCAAAAGTACCTTCGCCAACAAAGCTTACATAGTTATCATCCTGATCGATCACAAGTACTGAGCAGAAAGTTCCATCCTCATTAGCTGCATAAATAAAAGTCTCACCCGCTTCTGTTTCGCCGGAATAACACTCTGTCAGGATATCACCATATCCTGATAAGTCTGATTGTAATCCGACTCATCACCGTCTGCCTCATAAGGCTCCAGGGTTGCAGTCAAGTCCAGACTGTCCGGATCATAAAGTTCCAGAAGATTCTCTTCCTCATTTGCCTGCACCAGATAAGTTACCATATTTTCATCATCATACGTGCCGTCGTCATTTGCGAACTGCATTACCAGAGCTGTATATTCTCCGTCTGAACTCAGGGCATATACACCAAGAACATCCTGCTCTTCATCCTTCCACTGACCAAAAAACGAATTATCTTTGTAGAATCCGTAGATATCTCCTGCGCTGTCCTTCCAGAGTCCTAACATTGCCTCTGATACATCCGCGACATCTCCGTCATCTGCTGCTTCTTCTGTAGTCTCCTCTGCTGCCCATACCGGAACAACCATAGAGCTTACCATTGCAGCAGCACAAAGACCTGCCATTATTTTTTTCCAGTTTTTCATATTTTTTTACCATCCTTTCTTAAAATGTGTGTACATATTTCTAAACTGAATTTCTATGTTCTTACTATAAAAAATTTCAGTCTTATTTTCAAGATACATGGGATTAAATGACATTTTTCATGAAATATGGAAAAATGAATAAATACTTATGGTATTACTTGTTTTCAGTAAGGAATCCGTACTTGAATAACTCATGAAAATACGCTAAAATACAAATTATGTTTAAGTTAATTTAGGAGGTACTCCTTTTGAATATTGCAATCCTTGACGATTCAAAGGAAGATCTGCGTCAGGTAAAATCTGTCATTTCTTCTTATTATGAATCCCAGAATACATCCGCAGACATCCATTTGTATTACAGCGCAGAAGCTTTTTTTACTAAATACATACCCGGATTTTACGACCTGATCATTATGGATATTTATATGGGCAGTATGACCGGTATGGATGCAGCCAGAAAGCTCCGCGAAGCCAGGGATACAGCTGCTCTGATTTTTATTTCAAGCAGTGATTCCTTTGCTGTGGCAAGCTATGATGTACAGGCATCCTACTATCTGCTGAAGCCCTTTGACCCGGAGAAGCTTTGCCGGATCCTCTCAACAATCCAGTTCAGGCAGTCGCAGAATTCCAGATATATAGAGCTGATCTCCGACCGTACCCCTGTAAAGATCCCTGTCAGGAGCATCCTGTACGTGGATACCTACCGCAATGCAGTTCAGGTACATACCACAGATGCAGGCATTATACGCTCCTACATAACCTTCCAGAAATTCGAAGAGCTTCTGGAGGGAATGAAATGTTTTCTCTCCTGTTACAGAGGCTGTATCGTAAATATGGATCACATCGAGAAATCCACAGATGAAGGCTTTGTTATGGACAATCAGGAGCTTGTTACTGTACGCAAGCGTGGCTCCAACGCAATAAAAAAAGCATATCTGGAATACTTATTCTCTTCAGACTCTGATAAATAAGTATTTCCGATATGCCTCTTCCCTCCGGGCAGTAACTATTTATTTACTGTACTGTTTTCACCGGCAGAAAGATATTTACTTTAAAAATACCCTCTTCTGTATTAAAAACTACATATCCGCCCATTCGTTGTACCACTTCTGCTACAGACGCTGTTCCGATTCCAAAGCCTTCATGCTTTGTTGAATAAAAAACTTTTTCTCTTCGCTGGATTTCATTGGAATATGGATTTGAAATCTCTATCAGAAGCTTCCTGTTCTTAACCTTTGTAAGCATCTTTATATAAGGCTTATTTTCCGGCAGCAGATCTTTTACTGCATCTACGGCATTTTCCAGAAGATTTCCATATATTTTGCACAGATCTGTATCTGAAATGCCAATATTCTGTGGCAGCATCATATCACATTCAAAAGGAATCCCTTTCTTCCTCAGTTCTCCTGCATAAAAATGGATCACTGCATCTACGGCCATGTTTCTGCAATAACAGATTAGCTTTTCCTCTTCTGTTATAACGGATGCATACTCCTGCAGGTATTCCATCATCTCCTGATATTTTCCCTGCTGGGTGTAAGACATGATGGTGCGCAGATGGTGTCTCATATCATGGCGCATCCTGCTGATCTCATCCATCTTTTCTGTAAGTTCCTCATAATTCTGTTTCTGTATCTGCAGTTTCTGTTCCATCTGACGGCTGTATTCTCCATAGGTAAGCTGAAATCTGTAAGCATTGGCAAGCTCCATCCACAGAGTCAGTCCCACACTGGCTACAAGCACTGCTGCACCAATTTCCATAAACCACCCGCCAATGATCGGCTCATATAATCTCCATATCCGGTCTGCTGCCAGAGACGCTGCATAAACAACAATTCCCACTAAAAGTACATTACTGTACTTCTGTTTTATCTCCTTTACACTTCTGAAAAGCAGATAACCGGCTGCTGCCCACTTCAAAATCTCTGTAAGCTTAGAGATCAGATCCAGCCCTGTTGCAGACTGGGCTCTGCTACACAGCATTTCTGCCACAAAAACCATCACTCCGGCTGCTGCGGCCACACCTGCAAGAATTTCCGGAATCCTTTCCTCACCTCCCAGGATCTTCTGTTGTACCAGCATAACACCGGCAAACATCAGATAATAGAACAATGCTCCATTCCATAACAAGGCTGTACTTTTACTGCAACAAAGGAATGCAGGATCGGATAAGAACCATATCCCAGCACACAGATACAAAGCAGGGCAAAAAGTCCAAACTCCACTTTTTTAGTTCGCATATACATATACACTGAAAAAATCAGGACAAAAAATGTAAAAGCCATAAATACCACAGCAATCATAAGTGACAACCCGCGGATAATATTCACTTTAAAAGGAGAAGCCAAAACCGGCACATACTGAATTCCCGATGACACCGAATGTTTGTCTGTCACTGCGATCACAATCTCTGCAGTTCCTTTTCCCTCAAAGGTAAATACCCTGTTCTGAATCTGCTCCTGATAATTGTCCGGATCCGGATTTCCCATCTGCCCCATCAATTCCCCATTAATATACAGCTTGTAAGCAGAAAAAATCTCTGTCAGGCCAATAGCATATTGTTTTTCTTTTTCAGGAAGCACCAGGGTCATCCGATAGGTACCACTTCCAAAAGGAGATTTATTTTTGTCGCCCAGGTCCATTCCACCGTACTCGCCAATGGAAACATAACGGCTGTAGTAGTCCTCCTTCTGTTCCTTTATTTCCTGCGGTGTCAGCAATACATCCGGATAATATTCCCATTCCCTGGCAAGATAATGCACAGAATCATCATCAGGCACATAGAGGATTCCCTGAATGGCCTGGTCCCCCCTGGCCGTATATTTGTTATCAAAGCGGTAAAACAGAAAGAATATGCCCATAGTCAATGCAAATACAGCTACTATAAGTAGTAATGAATATTTCCAGTTCTTCTTCATTGCTGACACCTCCTTCTGTTTTCAGGTGCTTTGTTTGCCTTTCCACTGTCGCTTATCTGCGTTTTTACGAATTGCAAAATAATGGCAGCCACCAGGATACATACTGCCGGTAATGTAAGTATTATCATCAGAAACTGTTTGGCGGAATTCTCTGTTTTCTGCTCTGTCTTTTGCTCCGTTTCCTCCTCTGGCATTGGCTCTTCTGTAAAACCTATATTTTCTCCATCTGAAATAGCTTCCACGCTGTCCTCAACCGTCTGGTCCCCGATATTTTCCGACTCTCCATCTGTCAAAAAATAATCCCCTGTCTGGTTGATCTCCATACGGAGAACATTTTGTTTTTCCTGATAATTCACTGCATATTGATTTCCCTGCACATCCTCCGCTTTTACTGTTTCAGGTAACTGGATTCCGCCAAACACAGATGCCTGAAATTCCACCACTGTTCCAGGAATCTCTGTCACTTTCTCACCTCTGACAAAAATCCGCAGAGAAAATGCAGTTTCTGACGTTTTCTCGATTCCTATCTGGATTTCATCCTCTGCATTGATCTTCCATCCATTCACTGTATCCGGAGAAAATGTCACAGAGATTCCCTGTTTCTCAAACCTTGCACTTCCATTCTGTTGGATCATAAGAAGCATTCTCTTTCCACTGACTGCAGTAATGGTGTCGGTGCTTAACTCTGTCACAAAATTCTCTGTATCCGATATTTCAGCAGATTTTGCATCAGAAGCTTTGTTACTGCTGCTATTCTGTCCGTCTGTATTATTGTCTGTTCCGTAAGAGTCACCATAATGATATCCGGCACTTCCCGTATTCAGATTCTCTTTCTTTTCTTCCTGTACTACTTCTGACGAAGCAGGTGCTTTCTGCACAATGTCAGGAAGATCTTTTTCCTCCCTGTCTGAAAAATTCCGCTCATGCCAGTATTCGTTGACAATAAAGGCATCATTATAGGAAAAAGAATAAATTCCTGTGCTCCCTTTCTCATAGACAGCACAGATCTGGTAGTTCTGTCCTTTCTTTAATATCTCTCTGTAATAAATCTGAATTCCATCAGAAGTCACTTCCACCAGGTCATCATCTATTTTCCGGTAATTCCCCTCATTCTCAGAAAGATAAACCTGTATATTCCGGCGTTCCTCTGTGGAAAATCCATCCAGTAGCATAGGAAATTCCAGCAAATCCACAGTTGGCATACTGTAGGTATTAATCTGTGGTTCTCCTTTTTCTGTACAGAAAGATATGCATATGCCTCTGGCAGCGCCAGGCTGTCAGCTACTTCATATCCTTCTGGGATTACAAATGATCCGGTTACCTTGTACACACCTTGTTTTCCCTGTTTACCTGGCTCAGATCCCAGGAGGATTCCAGAATCAGCTCCGGATTCTCCGCTGTATCTTCAAATATTTCTGCAGTGCTGACCCGCAATCTGACATTCTCTTTCAGTTCCTTCTCAATCTGCTTCAGATTTCCCCCTATTTTCACTGCATATGCCCCACATCTGCTGAGATATTTCTCATCTCTGGTATCATAAGAGCAGATGATCTTTCCAGGCTTCTGTGTGTTTCCAAGCAAACTGTGCTGATAACCGTAAATTTTAAGACTGCCGTCTTTTGGTATTGAAACCGCAGAGTATTGGTCTGCTTCTTTCCATTATCATAGGTTACCAGCAGGGAATAGGTATTACCCACAACCATACTCTGGTTAGATACATACAGCCCCTCCTCTTCACAGAGAGCAAAGCCCTCCTCAGTGAGGTTGATCCACTGTCCGCTTTCTTTCTTCAGATAAGCTTCCATGGAATCGGGATTTTCCTGTTTCAACCAGGGAAATATATAGATTCCTGCCGCAGTCAGCCTGTAATATGTATTAATATCCGGTTTGTCTGGGTACTGCACAGAAACAGTTGTCTGCACCTGCAGACTTTCACTCTCATCAAAAGCATACTCAGGCGGAAGCTTCAGTACACCTTTCATTGTGTAAACGCCTGCCAGTTTCATATTCACAGAAGAAACATCCCAGAAAACCGGAATATGCAGTGTATCTGCATCTGTATAAACTGTATAGAAAACCTGGGACAGTTTCTCAGCGATCAGTTCGCTGCTTTTATTTATTTCTACAGCTACTGCAGGAATATCATGAGGTACGATCACATCATTTACCCGGATCACCGCGCCCCATACTGTGGTATTTTTTTCATTCCCCATATGCCAGTCAGGCACAGAGTTATCATTAAAATCAGAACTGTTATTTTCTGTTTTCTCATGCTTTTTCCATACTTTCATTTTACGTTACTGCTCGATCTGTTATCTTTATTCTCAATTTCCTTTGTTCTTAGCTTACCTTATCTGGTGGATTTCGGCAACAGACATAGGATAAACTGCATTATTTCATGAAAAATGGTTAATTCTCCTTTTTCTTTCCCGGAAATTTCATAAAATAGTATACAATAAATAATACTGCCGTAATGCTCCAGGAAACCGGATAGCTAAGCATGATCGTATTAATTCCGGGATACATCTGTCCTGCTGTAAAGAGCCACAGAATCCTCAGGGAACACACTCCGCCACAGGTCAGGATCATAGGCACCAGAACTTTTCCGGTACCTCGCAGAGCACCGGACAAAATTCCTATGATCACATAAATGAAATAGGACGGCAGTAAAAAACGACTCATATGAACACCATGAACGATCACTGCGCTATCTGTGGTAAACAGACGATAAATCCAGGGAGCAAATGAATACATCAAAATGATCATCACCGCAGAACTGACCATACTCATGACCATGCAGACACTCACACTCTTTCGCATACGGTGATATTTGCCGGCTCCGAAATTCTGTCCCACAAAGGTAGTAATGGAAATTGCAAACGCATTGATCACCATCCAGAAAATAGCATCGATTTTCCCAAGAGTTCCCCATGCCGCCACTGTGTCAGTTCCCAGATTATTTACAAATACCTGTATCACAATATTGGAAATATTATACATTACAGATTCCAGACCTGCCGGAATACCGATTCTCAGAACTGAAAACAGCATTCTTCTGTCAAAACGGATCTGATTGATCTTCAGCACATATATCTCTCTGGTTTTCAGAAGCATTACTGTTACGATCAGCGCACTGATCACCTGAGAAGTAACTGTAGCAACAGCTACTCCTGTCACACCCATGCCAAACGCAACCACAAACAGCAGATCAAGAATAATGTTCAGCACACAGGTAATGATCAGAACATACAGTGGTCTTTTGGAGTCTCCTACTGCACGCAGGATGCTGCTCCCATATTATAAACCAGGTTAAAAACCATTCCGCCAAAATAAATATGAAGATACACTGCAGAGTCCTCTACTACATCTGCAGGTGTCTTCATAAGTAGCAATGCAGGTCTGGTCAGAAAAATCCCCACTACAGTAAGAACAATTCCCGCTGCAATGGAGAATGCAAATGCTGTATGCAGTGCCTTACTCAGATTCTTCTTATCTTTTGCCCCATAAAACTGCGAGATCACAACTGCTGCCCCTGAGGAAAGCCCTACAAAAAAGCCAACGATCAGATTGGCGATCTGACTGGCAGAACCTCCAACTGCAGCAAGTGCCTGTTTTCCTACGAAACGGCCTACAACAATAGTATCCGCCGTATTATAAATCTGCTGAAAAAATGTTCCAAATACAATAGGAAAGAAAAATAACAGCAGCTGTTTCCAGATCACACCTTCTGTAATCTGATTTACCTTCTCCCTCTCATTCATTACTTTTTCCTCATCCATAAAATAATACACAAAAAAGCAGGCATCCCAAACGGGAGAACCTGCCATACTTTGCAATCATTAAAAATTAGTCTTCAACTTTAATGATTTCCTTTTTGTTGTAGCTTCCGCAAGCTTTGCATACTCTGTGCGGCATCATCAGTTCGCCACATTTGCTGCATTTTACAAGGTTCGGAGCGCTCATTTTCCAGTTTGCTCTTCTCTTATCACGTCTTGCTTTAGAAGATTTATTCTTTGGACAGATGGACATATGTTACACCTCCTTAAATTTACTAAATATATCACTGATAGCTGCCATGCGGGGATCCTTCGGCTCCTCTGCGCATCCGCAGGGACCGTCGTTGAGGTTTTTCCCACACTGGCTGCAGATGCCTTTGCAGTCGTCTCTGCAGAGGACCTTCAAAGGCCAGCTCATCAGTACCTCAAGATAGACCAGCTGGTCCACATCCAGGTCCATACCTGTGAGATAAGAACTCTCGTCCAGATCATTCACACGGTCTTCATCCGTAAGCTTCATATCAAGTTTTCGCTCAATCTCCAAAGGAATCTCTGTTGAAACCTCTTCCAGACATCTGTCACAGGGAATACCTACGGTAATCTTACCCGTTCCTCTGATTTCAAGATTTCTGTCACCTGTATTCGTGATCGTAAGCTCTATGGGTTCTTTTGCAAGTACCGGAAAGCTTCCTGACTGAAAGGTGATCGTATCCATTCCAAACTCTGCAGTCTTCTGAATACGCATTCCTTCACTGGATGAAATATCTGATAAATGTATCTGCATACTTTTCTCCTATCCACACTTGTTTTATTATACATACCGCCTCTGCTTTTGTCAACGATAAATTAGAAAAATTTCACATTTTGTCAAGTAATATTCCTTTACGAAGTATTTTATCATCCGGCGGCATTATTATCAGGTAATTTCCATATGCCTTACGGGCACAAAGAAGGGTGCTCCTGACAGATGCACCCTTCCCTTCTATATAAATATAACTTTTATCCAGTTATATTTCTCTCGTTTGGACACAAAACAGACACTTTATTATCTGTGAAAATTAAACCAGAGCTACTGTCTCTCTGCAGATTGCAAGTTCTTCGTTTGTAGGAATTACAGCAACTTTAACTTTGGAATCCGGTGTAGAGATAACGATTTCTTCTCCGCGAACTCCGTTAGCTTCTTTGTCAAGTGTAACTCCAAGGTATCCAAGATAGCTTACAACCTTCTCACGTACAGGAATAGCATTCTCGCCGATACCTGCTGTAAATACGATGGCATCTACACCGTTCATAGCTGCAACATATCCGCCAACGAATTTAGCGATACCATAGCAGAGAACATCGATTGCGTTAGCTGCATCTTCGTTTCCGCTCTGAGCTGCATCGTTCAGGTCACGGAAGTCACTGGATAATCCGCCGGATAATCCAAGAAGACCGGATTTCTTATTGAGAACATTCATCATACCTGCGATGTCAAGGTTCTCTTTCTTAGCAATGAATTCCATGATAGCAGGATCAATGTTACCGGAACGTGTTCCCATAACAACACCTTCAAGTGGAGTAAGACCCATTGTTGTATCAACACACTCACCGTTTACAACAGCACTGATGGAAGAACCGTTTCCAAGGTGGCAGACGATAACTTTGGAGTTATCTTTGTCAAGGCCAAGGAATTCAACAGCACGTTTGGAAACAAAGCTGTGGGATGTTCCGTGGAAACCATATCTTCTTACTTTGTAGTTCTTGTAATATTCGATTGGAAGACCATAGAGATATGCTTTTGCAGGCATTGTCTGATGGAAAGCTGTATCGAATACTGCTACCTGAGGTACACCCGGCATAAGCTCGGAGCATACACGGATACCGATCAGGTTTGCAGGGTTATGAAGTGGTGCAAGGTCATTGCATTCTTCTACTGCTGCGATTACTTCATCTGTGATCACTACAGATTTGGCAAATTTCTCACCACCATGTACAACACGATGTCCAACAGCATTTACTTCTTTCAGGCTTCCGATTGCGCCTGTTTTATCATTTGTGAGGGCATCCAGTACCATCTGGATTGCTTCTTTGTGTGTAGGCATTGCAGCTTCTGTGATCTCTTTGTCACAGCCTGTTTTCTGATATACTAATCTTCCATCGATACCGATTCTCTCGCAGAGACCTTTTGCAAGAACTGCTTCTGAATCAGAGTTGATCAGCTGATATTTAAGGGATGAACTTCCACAGTTGATTACTAATACGTTCATTTTCATATTCTGCCGGCAGCAAATTTCGAATACTGTCCATAATCCTGACACAAGTCTTCGAATATTTCTGTCAGCTTTTCCTTTCATATTATAATATTATTCTCATCATTTCCAGGGAAATATGAGTAATGATATCAAAGGCATCAGAATCAGAAATATCTCCTCCGATGCCTTTAACATTATGTAGTCAATGAAATAATTCTCAGTCCGTTTTACGGTCTGACTGAAATCTTATTTATTGTCGTCAGCCTGGCACTGTACTGCTGTGATAGCTACCACACCAACGATATCGTCTGCAGAGCATCCACGGGACAGGTCATTTACAGGTTTAGCGATACCCTGGGTTACAGGTCCGTAAGCTTCTGCTTTTGCAAGACGCTGTACAAGTTTGTATCCGATGTTACCTGCATCAAGGTCTGGGAATACAAGTACGTTAGCTTTACCTGCAACTTCGCTTCCAGGAGCTTTAGAAGCGCCTACGCTTGGAACGATAGCTGCATCAAGCTGGAATTCTCCGTCAAGTGCAAGTTCCGGATTCTGCTCTTTTGCGATCTTTGTAGCTTCTACTACTTTATCTACGTCAGCATGTTTTGCACTGCCTTTAGTGGAGTGTGAAAGCATTGCAACGATTGGTTTCTCCTGAACAAGAAGTTCGAAGGATTCTGCAGAAGATGCTGCGATTGCTGCAAGCTCTTCTGAAGTCGGGTTCTGGTTCAGACCGGAATCAGCAAATACAAATGCGCCGTTTGCGCCATATTCGCAGTTCGGAACTACCATTAAGAAGAATGCAGATACAAGTTTTGTACCTGGTTTTGTTTTCAGGATCTGAAGACATGGTCTTAATGTATCAGCTGTAGAGTGACATGCACCGGATACCATACCGTCTGCATCGCCCATTTTTACCATCATTACACCATAGTACAGATACTGGTTAAGAAGAATCTCTTTAGCCTGATCCGGTGTCATGCCTTTTTTCTGTCTTAATTCTACTAACTTGTCAATGTATCCCTGTGTTTTCTCTGATGTAGCAGGATCTACGATCTGTGCGCCGGAAATGTCATATCCGTCTTCAGCTGCACTCTTTTTAACAGCTTCTTCGTTACCAACAAGGATAACCTTTGCAATTCCTTCTTTTAAAATTTTCTCTGTAGCTGCCAGAGTTCTCTTATCTTCTGTCTCCGGAAGTACGATTGTTTTTACGTTTGCTTTTGCTCTCTCTTTGAGTGTTGTCAATAAATCCCATGATTAAAATGGCTCCTTTCAATATAGCAGTTCTGATATCACAATATCTGTATACCAGATGTCATTACCATTCACCGAATATATACAGTGAACAGTAATCTGTTTTCTGCGCTGTCTTCATTATACCTCCTGAAGCCTTGTATTTCAAGCATCTGAATGTAGAATATGACATAAAAAAGTAATTTTTTAAGATGCAATATGGTAAAAAAGAGAGAACTCTACAGAATTTCAGAAAGGAGCATCTGTGTAAATTTATGAAAACAGCAGGAATTATTGCAGAATATAATCCTTTTCACAAAGGACATGAATATCAGATCCGGTATACAAAAGAAAAGCTAAAAGCAGACTATGTTATCGTTGCCATGAGCGGAGATTATGTGCAGCGTGGCACCCCTGCTCTCATCTCCAAACATACACGTGCAGAAATGGCTCTGCGGTGCGGCGCTGACCTTGTACTTGAAATGCCGGTATCTGTCTCTACTGCAAGTGCGGAAGCCTTCGCAATGGGAGGTGTTTCCCTGTTGGACGGTCTTGGCGTTGTTGATATGCTCTGCTTTGGAAGTGAATCCGGGGAGATCAGCGCACTGAAAGAACTGGCTGAGATCCTTGTAGAAGAACCTGAAGAATATAAAAAGCTACTGAAAAGCTTTTTAAGCGAAGGGCTGACTTTTCCGGCTGCCAGAAGTCAGGCACTAACAGAATATTTTAAGAATCCGCGCAACTTCAGTGGTGACGATTTTGACGGGGTACTTACTCCTCTGCTAAATGAAGTCACACAGATCCTGAATACACCAAATAATATCCTGGGGATCGAATACTGCAAGGCACTTCTCCGCCTGAACAGCCAGATCCGCCCTGTTACCATCCGCAGGGAAGGAATGGGTTATCATGAAACCACTGTCCCTGAAGGAGATTCAGCAAGCTCCTCCCCTGATTTACAGTCATCTACTGATTTCTTTGCATCTGCAACTGCTATACGCAGTCTTATTCAGAATCCAGGAGATGGCCATTCAGAGGCAAGCTCAGACATAAATAATCCAGTCAGGAATCCGGATACCAAAACTGCCAATATATTATCATCCCAGATTCCACCAGATGCTTTTTACGTTTTCAAAAAGGCGCTGGACTCCGGTGAATTTCTCACAGAAAATTCTCTGGACTCTATTCTTTCTTACTGCCTTATGAAAGAAAATGTAGAAAGCCTTTCTTCCTATATGGATGTTTCCGAGGATCTCGCCCGACGGATCATAAATCAGCAAAATCTTCTGTTGTCCTTTTCCCAGTCTGTATCTGTTTTAAAAACCAGAGAGCTGACTCAGACAAGAATACAGCGAGCATTGCTTCATATTATATTAAATATCCATACTGCGCCCACACAGACTCCCTTTGCCCGGGTTCTTGGCTTCCGCAGGGAAAGCAGTGAACTGCTAAGCCAGATCAAGCAGCACAGCCGAATTCCTCTTATCACCAAGCTTGCGGACGCCCAAAATCTTTTGGACAGTGAAGGAAATCAGATTTTATCTGAAACTGTTTTTTCTTCCAATTTATACGAAAAACTCCTTTGTCTGAAAACCGGCAGAAAATTCTGCCACGAGTCCAAGAAACAGCTTATTATCCTATAATTCTTGTTGTTTGGATGCACTTATGTTAAAATATAAACAGTGAGGATAAGGATATAAAATAAGGAAGGAGGAAAAGAAAAATGAAAGCTAATTCAGGTTTGAAAAAGAACAGAACAAAGATCCAGATGGTACTTACCGCCCTGGTAATCTTATCCGTTGTACGTCAGTTTTTCCTAGGAAATTACCACAATATGTTTCTGGGAATCTTGACATTGATCCTTTTTATGGTTCCCCAGTTTCTGGACAGGAAACTGAACGTCACAATACCACCGGGACTGGAAACAGTGATTCTGATCTTTATCTTTTCAGCAGAAATTCTTGGCGAAATCAATGCCTTTTATGTAAAAATCCCTATCTGGGATACCATTTTACATACTACTAACGGTTTTCTGATGGCTGCCATCGGATTTGCACTGATTGATCTTTTTAACCGCAGTGACAGGTTTTCCATTAAAATGTCACCGTATTTTGTAGCTTTTTTTGCATTCTGTTTTTCAATGACTGTTGGTGTTATGTGGGAATTCTTTGAATTCAGCATGGACTGGTTCTTTGGAATGGATATGCAGAAGGACTGGATCGTACCGGCCATCAACTCTGTGAAGCTGAATCCTACCGGTGCAAATGTTCCGATCCATGTAGATGTTCAGTCCCTGGCCGTTAACGGCGAGACCTGGAATCTGGGAGGCTATCTTGATATTGGTATTGTTGATACCATGAAAGATTTGATCGTAAACTTTATCGGCGCAGTCGTATTTTCTATCATCGGTATTCTGTATCTGCGAAACCGCGGAAAAGGAAAGCTGGCAGCTTCTCTGATCCCGCAGGTACGCAGCAAGCAGGAAGAAGAACTTTCTTCCAAAAATCAGTAAGATCCACAGCTACCGAAACTGGCGCACTTTTCTGGAAATATTCTCCAGCTCTTCTCTGGAAAGCTCAGGAAGTCTTTCCAGCTGATCCATAAACATGGCAAGTGTCTCTTTTCGCTGCAATTCCACCATCTGGGTGTAGAAATTAACCACTACCCCGGTGGCAATGGCAACTACAAAAAGCGAATAGATCGTCAGAAGAACAGAACACATTTTTCCAATAAAAGTAACCGCAACCACATCGCCAAATCCGGCAGTGGAGATCACCGCATAGCAATACCACAGTGCATCTCCGTATCGGTTAATGTCCGGTTCAACCAGCTGGATCACTGCTGCGATAGCAAAAATAAACACAATAAAACCAATGATAATTTTATCTGCACGAGTCCGTTTTAACACACTGCCTAATACTTTAATTCTTTTCATGCACTTGTCCTCCAATAAAATAATATACTGCCTGAAATTAATTGAAGTATAGTATAAAACGGTTTCACTTGCAATATGAAAGGAGCTTAACAGTATGAAAGATAATAAAGCACTAAAATACCTCACTTTGATCACCGGAGTTTTAACATTGTTATTAGGAGTCTACACTCTTGTAAGACCAATGAGAACTTTTCTTGCCATCGGATGGATCCTGGGAATCCTTCTGTTTGTAAATGGTATTGAACTTGTAATCCTTTCT
>ENA-OQIC01000135-OQIC01000135.1-human-gut-metagenome-genome-assembly--contig:-NODE-135-length-32475-cov-3.131105_pt1 | contig 32475 bp, 41 predicted proteins | sample MGYA00242572_ERZ504736 | MGnify/ENA primary metagenome ERZ504736 (study PRJEB26092, sample SAMD00036201) | human gut metagenome | host: Homo sapiens | study: EMG produced TPA metagenomics assembly of...
GCCACGGAATATTTTAATAATATCTTTTTGGGAAGTCAAGTTGAATTTTCTTACTGTTCACACACCACTATCCTGCGAGGTGTTTGGCATGAATATGCCAAAATCCCGAGACATACAAGCAAATCCATTGCCGCAGGCAATCTGGAATTTTGGCTACGTTACTGAGAATCGGAGTGAACAGTAATATACATTTCACGCCGGATATTTGCAATTTATTCCAAGGGTAAGAAAAGAAAGAATTACTATGATATACTTGGGGCAGGTAAGTCGGAAAACTAAAAAAAGGAAGATGACATTATATGAAAAATAAATTATGGAAACAATGGATGTTAAGTGGAGTTCTGGTTTCTGCAATGGTTGTATCATGCGGGGTATCTGTAAGTGTACAGGCAGAAGAAACAACAGAGACAGAAGAAGCAGCAGAAACCGATTCCTCTGCTGAAAGTGAAGATGATCTGCGGATTCTTTTGATCAGGCAGTTGAAGATGCGATGATTGCTGAGGATGGTGAGATTCTTCCGGTAGTAAGCCTGGATGAGGGAGAGCCTTATGCAGTTTATAATGAAGAGGGAAGAGTTCTTCTATATACATTCCATAAATATCCGGACAGTTATCCGGATGGCACTGATGTGAAACTGGAATGGGGAAATGTATGGACATTTACAGGTGGTGAACTGGAAGACTGGTATCAGGAAAATAAAGAGGGTGTAACAGACTGGCAGACAAGAATGAAAGAATTGCTTGGTCTGACTCCTGATAATGAATCTAACTATGTTACAGCTATGTGGGTAAAACCGGAAGATGTTTTTCGTCCGGCATATATTTCGGATATTGGAACAGTAGAAATGACAGATTCATTCTCCGAAGATGTTGATGCGGATTATAAAGCATGGTTTGATGCGAACATTATTTCCAGCTATTATGATGGCGAATATCCATGGACAAGATTGGGATATACTTATGACTGGGCGGATAATGGACAGGCTTACGGGTTGTCTGAGTTTATCGTTAAACAGGATAGTGATGTAAAAGTAGCATATACTGTTGAACTGGGTGAGATGATTCAAAAGCTGGAAGATAATACATGGAATCCGGAAGCAGAAAATTAGATAAGAAAAGCCAGATTGCACTTGTAATTTTCTTTGAAATATAGTATATTAGTTACTGTTCATACACCATTATTCCTCGAGGTATTTTTGCAAAAATATGCCAAAGTCCCGAGACATACAAGCCAAAATCCCATTGTCGCAGGTAATCTGGAATGAATTTTGGTTAAGTTACTGAGAACGGAGTGAACAGTAACTTATATTATGGGTGTTGATTAAATGTCCATATAGCTCAGCTGGATAGAGCACTCGCCTCCTAAGGTTGACGTTACAACGGCCACCTCCAAAAAAACGATAAATAAGGGATTGCAGTTCGACTTGATCGGGCTATAATCATATATCAGGACACGTCCATATAGCTCAGCTGGATAGAGCACACGCCTCCTAAGAGAAAGCCGAGGCATTCCCCAAAGGGAAAAAATGAAAAACAACTTTCAGTTCGAATCTATTCTGAAAAATGCTAAGGGTGACAACAAAGCATTCCCCAAATTGGGGAGCGTTCTAATGTTACCAAATCGAAAAAATCTGTAGATTGACAACTCGAAAAAGAGTTGATAATCTTATATATGGCCGAAGGGAAAAATCCCAGAAACCCAGTAAAATCAAGGGGTTGCGGCATGTGTCCATATAGCTCAGCTGGATAGAGCACTCGCCTCCTAAGCGAGGGGTCGGAGGTTCAAATCCTCTTATGGACGGGCTTCAAAGCGTTCGAAAATGTTAGCTGGATTAGCTGACAACGAACGCTTTTGTTATTTTCTAATCACGTTCGTGACATAAAATTCCATTCAAAATGATCAATTTCCAGCTAACGCAATCCAATTTTTGTTAGCTGACAGCTAATCAAAATTACCGGTTTGCAAACATGGGTTTTAGAAAGTCCAGCTAACATTTGGGTTCCGCTCTGTTGTCACCCCTTATTTGGGGATGTAAATCAGAGAAAATGCGGGAAAAGGAACAATCTCTCCCAAACCTGCAAACATAAATTAGCTGAAACAGTATTCAATTCTATTAGCTACAGCTAATGGTCAAACAGCAATGTCTGTTTGGAACTTTACTATCTATAAAAGTTCCAGGCAGGCATTTTTTATTTCCTGAATCCTGGAGGAAAGGAGTCAAGATGACTGAGCCAAACAGACAATCAGGAGAAAACGAAGAAAGAATCATAGAAATTGAGATTGAGCGTCTTCGTCCGTTCAAAGAGCACCCGTTTCAGGTAAAAGATGATAAGGAAATGTTTCTTCTGCAGGAAAGCATTGAGAAGTATGGAATTTTAAATCCGCTAATCGTCAGACCAGTACCGGATGGATACTATGAGATCATATCCGGTCACAGAAGAAAACATGCTGCGGAGAAACTGGGATACCGTAAAGTACCAGTAATCATCCGGGTATTAAGTGAAGATGATTCCATTTTAAGCATGGTAGATTCTAATCTTCACAGAGAACGGATCAGCTACAGTGAAAAAGCTTTTGCTTACAAACTGAAGAATGACGTATTAAAAAGAAAAAGTGGTCGAAAAAAGAGCCAAGTTGACCACAAAACACCAAGAAAGCGGGCAATAGAAATCATCAGTGAAGATTGTGGTGATAGCCCAAAACAAGTGCAGCGTTATATCTCACTGACAAAACTGATACCGGAAATGTTGCAGAAACTGGATGATGAGATCATTTCTTTTTGTCCGGCTGTAGAGATAGCTGCATTAAGTGAAAAAGAACAAAGAGAACTGCTTGTAGCAATGGAGTATGCACAGGCAATCCCATCACTCTCACAGGCCCAGAGGATCCGGCAACTGAGTAAAGAAAAACAGTTGTCACTGGAAAAGATGGAAGAAATCATGTGTGAGGTTAAAAAGGGTGAAATCACAAGAGTGGCTTTCACAAACGAACAGCTACATAAGTATTTTCCGAATTCCTATACACCGGCAATGATGAAGCGGGAAATACTGGCACTGTTGAAATTATGGAAAAAAGAATCATGGGAAAGTTAAAGGAGGAAGAAATCATGTGTAAAGTTATATCCGTAGTAAACCAGAAAGGCGGCGTTGGAAAGACCACCACAACCGTAAATGTAGGCATTGGACTGGCAAGAGAAGGTAAGAAAGTGTTGCTGATCGACGCGGATCCACAGGGAAGTTTAACAGCAAGTCTTGGATATGAGGAACCGGATGATCTTCGCATCACACTGGCAACGATCATGATGGATGTCATCAACGAAGAAGAAATCTCTCTGGAAGATGGTATCTTACATCACCAGGAAAATGTAGATCTACTTCCGGCAAATATTGAGCTTTCTGCCCTGGAAGTAACGATGGGAAATGTTATGAGCAGAGAAATGATCATGAAGGAATATATCGATGCGATAAGAGGCCGATACGATTATATCCTGATCGACTGTATGCCAAGTCTTGGTATGATGACAATCAATGCACTGGTCTCTTCCGATTCCGTGCTGATACCTGTACAGGCCGCATATCTGCCGGTGAAAGGACTTCAGCAGCTGATCAAGACCATTCTTACAGTAAAGAAAAGGCTGAACCGGAAACTGGCGATTGAGGCATTCTGTTGACTATGGTTGATTTCAGAACCAATTACGCAAGGGACATTGCATCGAGAGTACATACAACATACGGAAGCCAGATAGAAGTATTTGAAAATGTGATCCCGATGTCTGTAAAAGCAGCTGAGACCAGTGCAGAGGGAAAAAGTATTTACATGCACTGTCCGAAAGGAAAAGTTGCCGAGGCATATAAGAACTTAACACAGGAGGTTTTGAAGAATGAAAAATAGAAGTGGCGAAAAGATTAAACTGGCAAGCATAGATGAACTGCTTGGTGTGGTAAATGAAGAATCTGCAATGGAGATAGAGATCAGTAAGATCCATCCGTTTAAGAATCATCCGTTCAAGGTGCTGGATGATGAAAAGATGCAGGACCTGGTTGAAAGCGTAAAGATCAATGGAGTATTGACACCGGTACTACTTCGCATGAATGAAAATGAAGAATATGAAATGGTATCCGGTCACAGAAGAATGCATGCGGCACATCTTGCAGGACTTACGACTATTCCGGCAATCGTAAGAGAATTATCGGATGATGATGCCATTGTGGCCATGGTGGACGCTAACATTCAGCGAGAGGAACTGTTGCCAAGTGAGAAAGCTTTTGCTTATAAGATGAAACTTGAGGCAATGAAAAGACAAGGAAGCAGGACAGATATAACTTCTGGTCAAAATGACCAGAAGTTGAAACCAGTAATATCGAGAAATATACTTGCAGATCAAGTTGGAGAAAGTTCTAAGCAGATTCAGCGTTACATCCGACTGACAGAGTTAATACCAGAACTTCTTGATCTGGTAGATAACAAAAAGCTTCAGTTCACGGTTGCCGTAGATATTTCCTACATCGATAAGGAAGTACAGGAATGGATTTACGAATATATCAGCGACACCGGATTTATCAAGCCAAAACAGATTGCAGCACTCAGAAATCAGCTGAATGATGGACCAATCAATCAGATCCAGATGTTATCAATTTTCAATAACTGTGTGATGGCAAAGAAAGTATCCAGGTCTCTCACTTTCTCAGAAAAGAAACTGACAAAGTACTTTCCGGATGATTATACAGCCAAAGATATGGAGCAGGTGATTGAATCATTATTAGAAAAATGGATGCAGGAACAGTCCTGTTAAGGATAGAAAAAGCTAAGAAAACAAAGTCAAAGAAGTTTAAAAAGAGGACTTCTTAGCAAAAAATGAAAGGAGGAAACTATGGAGAAAAAAATGACATTTAATTATTTTTACGGTACCGAAGCTGATCAGTTCAGCTTCTACCGCATACCAAAAGCATTATTTACAGACAGTTATTTTAAAGATTTATCGAGCGATGCTAAAATTTTATATGGACTGATGTTGGATCGAATGTCTCTTTCCATCAAGAATCAGTGGTTTGATGACAAAAACAGAGCATATATCTATTTTTCCATCGAAGATATCATGGAATTACTGAACTGTGGCAGAAATAAAGCCATCAAATCCATGAGAGAACTGGATGACGAAACAGGAATTGGTTTGATTGAAAAACGCAGACAGGGATTTGGAAAGGTGAACGTTATCTACGTGAAAACCTTTATGCCCGAGAAAACAGATGAGAAAAAATTTGAAGAGGAATTAAAGAAGTTTAAAAAACAAACTTCTTTGGAAAATGAGGAACCTACAGAAGTTTACAATTCAAACTTCATGAAGTCCCAAAATCAAACTTCTAGAAGTCCCGAAAACAAACTTCAAGAAGTTTACATTTCAAACCCTAATAATACTAATCTTAGTGATACTGAAATGAATTATAATAAATCTAATCAAATCGTATCTGCAGATGAGATCGATCCGATGGCGATAATCCTACTGAGGAATATCAGGCTTATGAAAACCTTGTCAAAGAGACCATTGATTATGAATCACTGGAAGTAACCCATCATGACGATATGCGGCAGGTAGATGAAATCGTGAACCTGATCGTAGAGACTGTGATGTGTAAAAATGACAAGATCTTGATTGCCAGCAACTGGTATCCGGCATCACTGGTGAAGAAAAAATTTCTGATGCTGACCTATTCACATATCGAGTATGTCTTACACTGTATGAGTGGTAACACCACAAAGGTGAAGAACATCAAGAAATATTTATTAGCAGCCCTGTTTAATGCACCGTCAACGATGAACGGGTATTATCAGGCAGAGGTGAACCATGATATGCCAGGACTGGCAAGATAGGAGGTGCACATGTTTATTTTAAAACTTGCTGGGAAGATATTATTACTGCCGGTATGGCTGATACTTTTTGTGATCGGCCTGGCAGTGAAGATGACAGTACAGACTTATGCGGTTGTCAGAGGAATCCTTGGATTTATATTCACTTTGTTGATTATAGCGACTGCATACTGTTACCATGATTGGGTACAGGTTGCATTCCTGTTTTCGCTGAGTGTAATTCTGTATCTGATCCTGTTTGCAGGAGTGTTTGTAGACACTGTACTGGATATGACAAGAGAAAGTATTATTGATTTTATTTTATCGTGAGGAGGATATGAAAATGAGCGAAAACAATGATTTTATTCAGTTACCACCACTAAAAAAAGACACACCAGCCGATGTGGTAGCATTTATGTGGGAGTACATGAAAGTACCGGAGGATTCAAGAGAAAAAGTTAAGAATCTGCTTAAAGATGCAAATGAAAATGGAGTAAAAATAAGTCATCAGGCACCAACACTGTATGATGTTGTTCCGAAAGAAGAAATTGCTGAATTTGAAGAGCTTATGCGCAAAACCATAGCTGACATTGTATCAGAAGCCAGTAGCGTTGCCTGTTGGGTGTATGTGCAGAAATATGTGAAGCACAAAACCCTAAACGAAATGCTGCAAGAATTGCCAGACGTAGGTCAATTCATCCTAGCTATGGATACCTGGTTTGAAAAACTGATGGAGAAATAATCTAGGAAAATAGTTTAAAGTTTACATGTTATGATCATGTATGAAGTTGGAACAAAATAAAAGATTGTGCTATACTATTGTTCAAGAAAAAAACTCATTGACATATTTCAATCTATTTAGGAGGATAAACGATCATGTGTACAGCAGCAACTTATAAAACAAAAGATTTTTACTTTGGACGAACCCTCGATTATGAATTCTCTTATGGTGATCAGATAGTAATTACACCACGTAATTATGCGTTTAATTTTCGCCATGTTGGCGATATGAAAAATCATTATGCAATTATTGGAATGGCTCATGTTGCAGAGGATTATCCTTTGTATTATGATGCTATGAATGAAAAAGGAGTGGCAATGGCAGGACTGAATTTTGTCGGAAATGCTGTTTATGCCGCGATTAAGCCAGATGTGGAAAATATTGCACAGTTTGAATTTATTCCTTGGATTTTAAGTCAGTGTTCTTCTTTAGTTGAAGTTCGCGAGCTTCTTGAACGAATTAATATTGTTAATACTCCTTTCAGCGAGCAATTGCCATTAGCACAATTACACTGGATCATTTCTGATGAGAATGAGTCAATTACGGTAGAATCTATGTCAGATGGTTTGCATATTTATGATAATCCAGTAGGAGTGCTTACGAATAATCCGCCATTTCCACAGCAGATGTTTCAACTAAATAATTATATGTATTTATCTCCTAAACAGCCCAGAAATACTTTCTGCGAAAATTTGGCTCTTGATGCATATAGTAGAGGTATGGGAGGATTAGGTCTTCCGGGAGATCTCTCATCTTCATCACGCTTTGTACGTGTAGCTTTTACAAAGGTAAATGCAATTTCAGGTGAATCAGAGGAAGAAAGCGTTAGCCAATTCTTCCATATTCTCGGATCTGTGGATCAGCAACGAGGATGTTGCGAAGTAGCGGATGGAAAATATGAAATCACATTGTATACGTCGTGTTGTAATGTTACAAAAGGTATTTATTATTACAATACTTATGAAAACCATCAGATCAGTGCAGTAGATATGCATGTAGAAAATCTGGATAGTGATAAAATGATTTGTTATCCAGTAATTCAAGGAGAACGAATCAACTATCAAAATAAATAATGTTTTGAAATCAGGGATGAGGTAGAAAGGAAAGTTCCATGACAAAAGATGAAGTAAAAAAACTCAGGATGAACAGTCCGGAATCACTACAGTTTTTAAATAATGCTACAAAATTTTATAATTTAATGATGATGTATCGTTGTGCTATTCGGGAGATACAAACTAAACTTGAGGTTTTGGATGATGAATTTTCAGTTGAGAACAATCGAAATCCTATTTCTTTTATAAAAACAAGAATTAAGAAGCCCAATAGTATTTACGATAAACTGCAGAAGATGGGATATGAATTTACAACAGAAAATATACAGACATATCTCAATGATGTAGCAGGCGTTCGAATAGTTTGTGCGTTTATTGACGATATTTATATGATATCAGATTTGATTACCCAACAGGATGATATTAAAGTTATTGAAATAAAAGATTACATAAAAAATCCAAAATCGAATGGTTATCGAAGCTATCATATGATTGTTGAAATACCAGTATTTTTTGCTAAGGGTAAAACACCTATGCGTGTAGAATTACAGATTCGAACCAATGGTATGGATTTCTGGGCAACATTGGAACATCAACTTCGCTATAAAAAAGGAATTGAAGAAATGCCTGGCTATGATGAGATAAGTGAAGAATTACTTCATTCTGCAAGAGCTATCATTGAAGCAGATAATGAAATGCAGAGAATAAAAGACAAAATTGGTATGTTCCACGAAATTTAGGGAGAAAACTGAGCAAGTAGGAAGGTGGAATATATATGAAACAAGATACTTTAGAGGGCAAAGCAAAAACAAAAAATGGGGTAAAACGGCTGTGTTTTTCCATAATCTGCATTCTTCTGGAAGTGATTTTTATTATTACTATCGTAACACGCTTGAATGAATATGCAGAAATCATAAATTTATTTACAAGGATTTTGAGTGGGATCTTGGTTTTGGGATTGTACGCATCAAATAAGACATCCTCTATGAAAATGCCTTGGATCATCTTAATTCTAATTTTCCCAATTATGGGTGTAGGCCTGTATTTGTTGATTGGTTTGAATGGTGGCACACATAAAATGCGTGAGCGATATGCAGAAATTGATAGCAAATTGTTACCAATGCTTCCGGACAGTCAGGAGTGTTTGAGCAAAATAAAAGAAACAATTCCGAAAGCAGGAAATATAGCAAGTTACATACAAAGAAATTCGCAGTATCCAATCTATCAGAATACGGATATTGTGTATTTTGATGAAGCAGTGAAAGGATTAGAGGCACAGCTTAAGGATTTGGAGAAAGCACAGAAGTTTATCTTTATGGAATATCATGCGATAGAAGACGCTGAAGCATGGCATAAGATTCAAGATGTTCTGGAAGAGCGAGTAAAAGTAGGTGTGGAAGTTAGAGTATTCTACGATGATATGGGTTCTATAGGCTTTATTAACACAGATTTTGTGAAAAAGATGGAGGCAATAGGAATTCATTGCCGTGTATTCAATCCGTTTATGCCAGGTTTAAATCTGTTTTTGAACAATCGTGATCATAGAAAAATAACAGTTATTGATGGAAAAGTCGGATTTACAGGTGGATATAATCTAGCAAACGAATATTTTAATTACACACACCCGTATGGACAGTGGAAAGATACAGGTATTCGTTTAGAAGGAGATGCTGTTCAGTCGCTTACGGTGACATTTTTGGAAATGTGGAATGCAGTAAGTGATAAGGATGCTAATGATTCTGATTTTAGTAAATACCTTTTCCACTATGATTATGCGGCACAGCAAACTGGGTTTGTTCAACCTTATGCAGACAGCCTATGGATAATGAGCAAGTCGGAGAAGAAGTTTATATCAGTATGATAAATAAAGCTGAAAAATATTGTTGGTTTATGACTCCATATCTAATCATAACAGATGAAATGACGCATGCGTTATGTCTGGCTGCTAAGCGAGGGTAGATGTAAGAATTATCACACCTGGTATCCCTGATAAAAAATTCATTTATAATATAACTCGTTCTTTTTATCATGGATTAGTTAAACATGGTGTTCGTGTTTATGAGTGGACTCCTGGTTTCTGTCATGCAAAAATGAGTGTGGCAGATGACTGTATGGCAACTTGTGGAACAATTAATCTGGATTATCGAAGTTTATATCACCATTTTGAAAACGGCTGTTTTATGGCAGATTGTCAGGCAGTTGTGGAAATAAAAAATGATCTGATAAGAACGATGGGAGAATGTCGTGATGTGACAGACCAATATCAAACCGGACGAAGTGCATATTTGCGACTGGGACAATTATTTATGAGATTATTTGCTGGATTGCTATAAGAATCTGATGAAACGACCTTTCAAAAAAAGTTGATTTAGAAGTTAACTGTTTTTGAAAGGCCGTTTTTGCTATATCTAACAGTCTGTTGTACAAAGAAGATTTTGCATGGATGAAAAAACAAACCTTGTTGAGGTTAAATTGAGTTTTCCATTGTATTGTATTGCTAATGAATAAGAATAAGAAAAAGAACAGACAATGCTGAATGCACTGGAAACAAGAATATCTGAGTATAGTATGTAAGTTCGTAACAGAATGAAAGGAGCGATTCAAATGAGCAATTTGGAAAATTATATGAAACAGCAAGCAATTTTTTGTGAACAAAATGATAGCATTAGTAAGAATCTGTATTCAGAGTATGGTGTAAAAAGAGGCTTACGAGATGAAAAAGGACAAGGTGTGTTGACGGGGCTTACAAATATTTCTGATATAAAAGCTTTTGAATATCGTGATGGAGTAAAGAGTCCATGTGATGGCGAGTTATCTTATCGTGGTTATAATATAAAAGATTTAGTAACAGGAAGTAAAGGAAAAAGGTTTGTCTTTGAAGAAGGAGCATATCTTCTTTTATTCGGAGAATTGCCAACTGATACACAGTTAATGGAATTTCAGGGAAGACTATCTGATTGTATGGAACTACCGACTAACTTTACCAGAGATGTCATTATGAAAGCACCTACATCAGATATTATGGGTTCTATGACTCGAAGTATTCTTACATTGGGCTCTTACGATAAGGAAAAAGAAAGTCTTGAAATTCCGAATGTGCTAAGGCAGAGTATGCAGTTGATCGCAGCATTTCCTATGTTAGCAGTATATGCATACCATGCTTATTGTCATTATGAAAAAAACGAAAGTATGTATATTCATAGACCTGAAAAAGATTTATCTATTGCTGAAAATTTCCTGCGCCTATTAAGACCAGATACAAAATTCACAGAACTGGAAGCAAGAGTACTGGATATAGCATTATTGTTACATATGGAACATGGTGGTGGTAACAATTCTACATTCACTACACGGGTAGTAACATCTTCAGGTTCAGATACTTATTCTGTTATTTCAGCAGCAATGTCATCCTTAAAAGGAAAAAAACATGGCGGTGCAAATCTGATGGTAATGAATATGATGGATGATATTAAAAGTCATGTGAAAGATTATGAAGACGAAGAGGAAATTGCATCATATCTGAGTAAGATTTTGAAGAAAGAGGCGTTTGATCAGAAAGGACTTATTTATGGAATGGGACATGCTGTATATTCTATTTCAGATCCGAGAGAAAGGGTGTTCAAAGGCTTTGTAGAACAACTCGCAAGGGATAAAGGACGTGAGAAAGATATGACCCTTTATAACAATATTGAGAAGATTGCACCTAAGTTGATTGCAAAGCAGCGTCAGATATTCAAAGGAGTAAGTCCTAATATAGATTTCTATAGTGGTTTTGTGTATGACATGTTGAATATTCCAAGAGAATTGTACACGCCATTATTTGCGATAGCAAGAATTGCTGGTTGGAGTGCACATCGCCTGGAAGAATTGATAACTACAGATAAGATCATTCGCCCGGCATATAAGAGTCTAGTCAGCAAAAAAGAATATATAGAAAGAGAGGAACGATAATATGGGAGCAGGAACCAGTGCAGAGGAGTTTTTTTTAAAGAGCATCAATGTTGAAAGTATATTTGAATTTGTCGAAAGAACAGATTATTTGTTTCTTTATAGTATAAAGGAATGTGTTGAAAAATCAGACTGTCATGAAGGAGTATATCTTTCAGAAGTGGCAGAATACATGAAATTATCGATTCCAGAAACATCTAAGATGGTAAAAAGTCTTGAAAATAAAGGATATATTATCTGGAAATTAGATGAAAAAAAAGAAAGAACATACCTTGTTTTGACGAACAAGGCAATTGAATTAAGTAATTGTCAGAAAGAAAAAATGATAGAAGCTTATGAAAAATCATATCGAATATACAAGAAGATGACCTGGCAGTTACACGGTGTACATTGAGAAAAATCCGACAGCTTATGGAAGAAATAAAATAGTGATTAATACAACGGAGTAAGAAAAGCTCCTTCATATATTAGAATAAAAATATGACTGTTTCTTTAAAAAGAAGCCGGTCATATTTTTTTATGAAAAATAAATTTTGTTGAGGTTAAATTGAGATTGACTTTGTATTGTATAAGTATGAAATAAAAAGGAATCAGGTGATGTACAATGAAAAAGCATAAAATATGTAAAATCCTTCTTGTTATACTGGCAATTTTTTTATGTGTGGCTTTTTATGAATTGCTCGGAATCTGCGTTGCATATAAAAAGCAGCCGGAAGTGTCCAATACAACCAAAAAAGAAACAAAAAATGGGTTATGGAACGAATGCAGTGAAAATACAGAACGGGCAGTAATCATAGAAAAGAATCCAGAAGCGCTTTTACAAAGAGTGCGTTTGATCAAGAATGCAAAAAAGGAAATTATTCTTTCTACTTTTGCATTTCAATCCGATGAAAGTGGAAAATTGATTTTAGGAGCACTGCATGATGCGGCAGACAGAGGTGTACATATTCGTCTGTTAGTAGATGGAATGGAGAGCTGGATTGATATGGAAGGAAATCCGTATTTCTATGGATTATCTTCCCATGAGAATGTTGAAATTAAACTGTATAATAAGGCCAATCCGTTGAAACCGTGGAAAATGATGGGTAGAATGCATGATAAATATTTGATTGCAGATGGAAAGAGATATATTCTTGGGGGAAGAAATACATACAATTATTTCCTGGGTGATTTTCCGGGACATAAAAACTATGACAGAGACGTGTTAGTGGTTTGCGATGAACCTGAGAAAGAAAATTCAGTTAACCAGTTGTCAGAGTATTTTGAAACCATATGGAATCAGGAAGACAGTGGTTATTTTCATAACAATAAAAAACTGGCAAATAGAAAATCTGTAAAGAACGCAGTTTTAGAGTTGCAGAACAGCTATCAGAAATATTTTGAAGAGAATAAGGAAAGAATCTGCGAGACCGATTATACGGACGAAACTTTTGAGACAGAAAAGATTACATTAGTGTCAAATCCTATTCACACAGGTTCCAAAGAACCAGTAGTGTGGTATCAGTTGGGAGAATTGATGAAAAATGCAAAAAATCGTGTGAAGATCCACACGCCATATATTATCTGTAATGATATGATGTATAATACATGGGAGGAGATTGCAGAGAACGTTTCAGATTTTTCTATCATGACAAATTCAGTTGCGAATAATGGGAATCCATTTGGGGCTGCCGATTATGCGAAAAACAGAAATAGAATCTTAAGTACAGGAATTAATATCTGGGAATATGAAGGCGGTTATTCATACCACGGAAAAAGTATTCTCATTGACGATGATCTGTCTGTAATCGGTTCCTTTAATATGGACATGAGAAGTGCATATCTGGATACGGAACTGATGCTTGTAATTCGCAGTAAAGATATTAATAAACAGTTGGAAGAGGGCATGATGGAATATGAAAAAGTGTCCCGCCAGATATTAGAAGGCGGAACTTATAATGATCCATATCATGTAGAGCCAATCGAATTAACAAAGAAACGTCAGAGAAAAATATTTTTGGTACAGCATCTGCTTGGATGGGCAAGGTATCTGTTTTAATAAGGAGGAAGGAAAACGTGTTTCAAATATTGATTGTAGAAGATGATAAAGAATTAAGCCAGCTATTCCAAAAAGTGCTTGAGAAGAATGGATATCAAGTCAAAAGTGCATCGGATGGAGCACAGGCATTAGAAGTATTGGATAAGGAATATATTGATCTGATCATTTCTGATATTATGATGCCGGTTATGGATGGCTATGAACTGGTGTCAGAACTTCGTTCAGCAGGATATCAGATACCAGTGCTTATGATCACTGCGAAAGGTTCCTTTGATGATATGCGCCAGGGATTTCTTTCGGGAAGTGACGATTATATGGTAAAACCGGTAAATGTGAATGAAATGGTTTTAAGAGTCGGAGCACTGCTTCGCCGTGCACAGATACTGAATGAACACAAAATTGTGATCGGTTCAACAGAGTTTGATTATGATGCAATGACGGTTACAACTGATAAGGAAAGTCTTGTTTTGCCTAAAAAAGAATTCCTGCTTTTATATAAGCTTGCAGCTTCGCCAGGCAGAACATTTACAAAACAACAGTTGATGGATGAAGTATGGGGATACGAGACGGAGGCAGACCCACATACGATAGAGGTACATATAGGAAGAATCAGAGAGCGTTTTAAAGATAACCCTGATTTTGAAATCGTAACAATGCGTGGAATTGGATACAAGGTGGTGAAAAATAATGGAACAAAAGAAAGAAAAAGGATTGCGGATCCGGTCCTGTCTGACTGGTGCAATCTGGCTGGCACTTGTATTTTCAACAGTCATATCTGCTTTATTATTTGCTTTTTTGAATCATTTTTTTAATCTGCCGGGCAGCATACCTGTGCTTGGCTGGCTTTTGATTTTTAATACATTGATTGCAGGGCTGATCACTTCCTTTATTAATGCAAAGTTACTGGAACCAATTACCAGACTTAGTAAAGCAATGAAGAAAGTTTCTCAGGGAGATTTTGAACAGCATTTGGAAACGAACAGCCGTATAGCAGAAGTTGGAGAATCTTATCAAAGTTTTAACGTTATGACAAAAGAACTTCGTGCAACAGAGGTGCTGCAGATGGATTTTGTATCTAATGTTTCTCATGAGTTTAAGACCCCGATTAATGCCATTGAAGGATATACAATGCTGCTTCAGGGAGAAGAACTGTCTCAGGATCAAGAGGAATATGTAGAAAAAATCTTATTTAACACCCAAAGACTTTCCGGATTGGTTGGTAATATTTTGCTGTTATCCAAGTTAGAGAATCAGAATATACCAATGAAAAAAACAGAATATCGTCTGGATGAACAGATCCGCCAGGCATTTCTTTCATTGGAAACAAAATGGACAGAAAAAGAAATTGGTTTTCAGGTAGAATTGGAGGAAGTTAAATATACTGGGAATGAAGGACTTTTTATGCATATCTGGATAAATCTTTTGGATAATGCGATTAAGTTCAGCCCTTCAAAGGGGACAATTACGATGTTTCTGAAACAAGAACAGGATTCTGTTAAGTTCATTCTGGAAGATGAAGGACCAGGAATAGAGGATGATGTAAAATCCAGAATATTTGACAAGTTCTATCAGGTAGATGGATCTCATAAAGCAGAAGGAAATGGCCTAGGTCTTGCACTTGTAAAACGGATTGTAGATAGTGCCGGAGGAACAATCAAAGCAGAAAACCGTGAATATGGTGGATGCAGATTTGTTATAGAGCTGCCAAAGCAGAAAGATGAGATTATATAGTTTTAAGATAAATTAGAAGATGGGAGGATTTATATGACATTTTATCAGGAGTTGCAGTTAAATCAGACAGGTTCTAAAAACCTGTTGAAAAAGAGTGAAACACTAAAAGAAAAATTATATCATATGTGGGTATATCTGGTGAAGATAGCTGTTACAATGGCATTTTGTTTTTTCTTTGTTAGTATTTTCAGCATCCTATTTGGAAATGAGAACAGCATTGTAGGTGTAGTAGTCTTATTATGTCTCATGGTGTTTAGAAATGCGGATCTGGGGATCCACACCGGACAATCTACGATGCTTTTGGCTTTGTTCTTTGTAATTATGACTGTATGTCCGCATTTAGCAAATCAGTTTTCACCGGTATTGGGAATGCTGTTAAATATTGCGGCACTGGCTGTGTTGATTCTGTTCGGATGCCATAATCCATTCATGTTTAATCAATCTACATTGGTTCTTGGGTATCTGCTGCTATATGGTTATGATGTTACGGGAAAAAGCTATCAGATGCGATTAGTCGGAATGGCTTTAGGTGCAGCACTTACCTGCTTCGTATTTTATCGAAATCATAAAAACAGAACTTATAAAAGAAATCTGAAAGATCTGATACAAGAATTTGATATCACTTCTTCCAGAACAAAATGGCAGATATGTCAGATTTTATGCGTACCGATTGTCCTTTGCATTGCAGAACTTTGTAATATGCCACGTGCAATGTGGCTGGTATTGCGGCCATGTCCACGATTTTGCCGTTTATGGAAGATATGCACTACAGAGTCCGTAAAAGAATTGTCGGAAATATTGCAGGTGTTATATGTTTTACAGTATTATATTTTCTGCTTCCTTCGTCAATCTATGCATATATAGGAATTCTTGGTGGAATCGGTGTAGGATTTTCAGCACAATATGGCTGGCAGGCAGTATTTAACACATTTGGTGCTTTAGCCATTGCTGCAGAGACTTATGGACTACAAGGAGCGGTTAGTCTTAGAGTGATTCAAAATGTTTTTGGTGTTGTGTTTGCTTTAGCATTTTGTGTTATATTTTATTGGTTTATGTCTAAAAAAAAGGAAAGTGAGGTGACCGTACATGCAGAGTGAAGTGAATCAGGAAGAAAATTTGAATAGAATTATTACGGTTCCTAATCTTCTTTCTTTTTTTCGGCTTTGTCTGATTCCGGTAATTATATGGAGTTATTGTGTAAAGAAAAATCCTCTGTTAGCTGGTGAAATCTTATTGCTGTCTGGTCTTACGGATCTTGCTGATGGATATATCGCAAGAAGATTCCATAGAATTAGTAATTTAGGAAAAATACTTGATCCGGTGGCTGATAAGCTGACACAGGCAGCGATGTTAATCTGTCTGTTTACTCGTTTTCCGCATGTGCTTCTTTTAATCGTAATAATGGCAGGTAAGGAGCTGTATATGGTAGTCAGTGGATGTCTTGTGATACAAAAGACAGGAAAAGTACATGGTGCAGACTGGCATGGAAAGATAGTAACCTTTTTATTATATGGAACTGCAGCGGTGCATATTATATGGTTCCACATTACACCGATGGTATCAGATCTGTTGATTGGTTTGTGTGCTATAATGATGGTCATATCGGTCGCTCTGTATATTATCCAGAATACCAGGACTCTTAAGGGAGAGACTGTATAAGCAATTTTATATTGCAATGACTAGAAAAATATTTAGGAGAAGATAGATATAAACAGTAAGTCAAACACACAAACTATGGAGTCTTTAGTCGGTTTAATAAAATTTTAGATAGAAAATAAATCATTATAAAAAGATCCTGTTCATACTATGATATATAGAACAGGATCTTTATTTACTTTATTTCGCCAGGAAATTGCTCTGAATCTCCATCGGCATATGATAAGCCTGGCCTCGTTTTGTCAGGCTGTATAATTTAAAGCTCATTAGTTCCGGAGTCGCATTCAATGAACTGCAGAGTCCGAAATAATCCAGGTCCTCGTTCTGAACCATATCTTCGATTTCCTCATCTTCAATCAGCAGATCGGCAGCAAACAGATTGGCCTGGTATTCTGTATTATCCGTCATATTGTAGAGTGTATCATCTTGCATACCTGGGTTGGATTTATCTTTATGGTAATTGTGTTAGTAGTTGTAATGCAGATATTTGAAAAGGTGAAAGAACAGCTGCTTAAATGGACAATTGATTAAAATTAAATGAAGATGAAAATATAGGGAAGTTGTGGTATATGGATGTGTATCACAGCTTCCCTTTTTTAACAAAAGCTAAATGCGTTTCATAAGTTACACTGCAATGTCCGGTGTCCAGTAGATATTATTTATCAATCTCACTCAGTGCAGCTTCATCAGCAACGATTGTTACATCATTATGTAACTGAAGGATGGAAGCCGGTACTTCCGGAGTGATTGCTCCATAGAGTACTTGCCTGTTGGGTGTATGTGCAGAAATATGTGAAACAGAAAACTCTGGACGAAATGCTGCAAGAATTGCCAGATGTAGGCCAATTTATCATTGCTATTGGATAGCTGGTTTGAAAGACTGATGGCGGAAGAATAGATGCTGTGATAGAATGAAGAAAATGATAAGTTAATAAAATGATATCAAAAAATTTACATCTGATAAGGAGAAGGAAAATAGATGGAAAGTGTGAATTATGAATATTTTGATTCAGAGAATGATTATTCAAAAAATCCTAATGCAACCAAACATAGATCATTTAACGTTTCAAGAGGAGATTTTAGTAAATATGCTATTTTAAATGGATTTTACGGAAAAAAACTGATTTCTCGAGATGCAAGAAAATTTTATTCATCAATGTGTAGAATGGCAGTAAAAAAGGAAAAAGGGTTTTATGTAATTTCAGATGAGTATGAATTTGCGGAAACTTCATATAAAAATGTAATTTCTTTTGCCATGGGTATGTTAGCAACAAGAATTATTGCAAATGAAATATATAACATTAACAAATTATATCATTTTACAGATAAGAGTTTTAAAGGAACGTTGGTGAATGGAAAAATGGCACCAGATTGGATCGGAGTTGATGGGCAAAAAAAAGTATTTTTATTTGAAAGTAAGGGGACTTGTAATAAGAATGTTAGGAAAAAGACAATCGAGCATGCAAAAGTACAATTAAATAATGTGGGTTCAATTAAGGATACATCAACAAACCAGATGTATTACCCACAAAAAGATAGCAAACATGTAATTTGTTCATGTTTTGACGCATACTCTGGTATAGATAAAGTATGGAATATACATGATGTGGATCCAGAAGGAAAGGGAGAAGTTAACTTAGAAATTAATTTTGATAAAGAATGCTTTATGTATTATCAAGCATTTGTTTCGTATGTGGATTCATTAAATCAGGTATATCAATGTGAGTCTGTAAAAAATCAAAAATACTATTGTTGGGTGTATGAAGATGAAAAATATTGTATTCTTGAAGAAATATATAATTCGATGAAATCAGGACAATTTAATGAACAGAATAGATATCGTAATTTTAATAATTATGTAAACGAGAAACTTAGTGATATAGAGTATCCAGAACAGTTTTCACATGATGGAATCTCTTCCTATGAAGATGGAATAGTAGTTTGTAGTTCAGTTTCTTGGCGAGATAAGCTGCACTAAGAAGATATTTTGTTTTGTTCTCATACTCCTCCTTCCGCTGAGACTATTCCTCCCGCCGGGAGTTCACGTATTTCAATATCGGCTGTCCCTTCCGATATTAGAAATAGTGCTGTGAACACCTTTAGGTGGAACCAACAGACAAGTGAAACGTCTGTTATTGAGAGGGTATGGGGAAATCCCCATCAAGATAAATCCCATAGGAGAACAGGATGGCAAACGACATTACTGTTAAACATGGGTGGATCTTGCTCTTATTTGTATCCCTCTATATAACGAAACGCTCAGAGACTGTTTTACAGTGGGGGAAAAGAAAAAATATCAAAAAATTGATGATTAATGGTGAGCTTGTGATAGAATGAAAAAAAGAGAAAAGCATAAAGGATGTAGTTGTAGAGAATATTTGTTATGATTAGAAAGTTGCTGAACGGAGATATCGATAGAGTCGCTGACATATGGTTAAAGACAAATCTGAAAGCACATTATTTTATTTCCAATCAATACTGGAAAAGTAATTATGAATTAGTAAAAGAAATGATGTCACAATACGAAGTTTATGTGTTTGAAGCAGATAAAATGATACAAGGATTTGTAGGACTAAATGATAAATATATAGAAGGTATTTTTGTCTCCGATGAAATGCAGTCATGTGGCATAGGTAAGCTTTTATTAGATTATGTTAAGGATAAAAAAGTTAGCTTACGATTAAATGTATACCAGAAGAATGCCAGAGCAATTTCTTTTTACCAAAGAGAAGGTTCATTATTCAATGTGAAGGCTTGGATGAAGCTACTGGTGAAAAAGAGTACACTATGCTATGGAAACGAAAATAGAAATCGGAATTTATCAGAAAATGAAGAATAGTTGAAATGGAGGCGCTATAATAACATGAAGATTGAAGGGAACCAGAAAGAACTGGATGCAATGGTAGAATTTCATAAGGGAAACCGTGTCGAGGGACTGAGACTGCAAGAAGAATTTGCAGCGGAATTTCGTAAGGAGTATAAAGACAAAGATCACTGTCCTTGCCTGAAAGCCTGTCGTTATCACGGAAACTGTAAGGAATGTGTAGCAATCCACAGAGCGCATCAGGAACATGTTCCTAATTGTATGCGACCATTGATTAATAAAAAATTGAAATTGATGTCAGAATTAACAGAGCATACCTTGGCAAATGAAATAGAAGCTCCACATGAGATTTTAAGAAAATAGGCAAGTCAAATTCAAGTTTGTTAAATTGGAAAACTAGAATTTTTGAGGAGATAGATATAAAATGACCTTCCAATTAGTTTGTATAGAACCAAAAGAATTAACGCAATACAAGGCGGATATGCAGGAAGCATTTCAGAAAGGTTTTGAAGATGCTTTTGGGAAAACAGATGCTGTTATTCTGCCTGAAAAGGACATTGACCAGTCGCTGAATGCGGAGGGTTCTGCTGTCTATAAAGCCGTTGTCGATGGAGAAATGGTGGGCGGTGCTGTTGTTATTATCAATGAGAGTACACAGCATAACCATCTTGACCTGCTTTTTGTAAAGAACGGAGTTCAGAGCAATGGTATCGGTAAGAAGATATGGTTTGAATTGGAACGAATATATCCGAACACGAAAGTATGGGAAACCTGTACGCCGTACTTTGATAAGCGCAACATTCATTTTTATGTGAATGTCTGCGGCTTTCATATTACAGAATTTTTTAATGAAAAACATCCTATGCCGGATACACCGGACGATTTTGTCGGTGATGGCAATGAGGGAATGTTTGCGTTTAAGAAGCAAATGCGTTTATGAAATTCCAGCTTGTCGAACTGAAAAACACTGTAATAACATGTGTAAAACAAAATGTAAAACACCCCACTGAGTAGGTAGGACTAAATACTCCTATGATTTCGATTTTGAAGTCATAGGTTTTTTTTGTGCAGAAAAATAAAAAATTTCCTTTTCCACCCTGTATTTTCCCCTCCGAGCCTTTCGTTATATGAGAGCAAAAAAATAAAATTCCTTTTTTATTTGTAAAAAGCCCTCTCTACGTTCTGATATATGAGGAACAAATTACATTTGCCTTAAAAGAATCGGGCCTGATTCAAGAACAAAGAAAAAACGAAAAGAGAAAGGAGAAACTACATGAACAAAACAATCTTAATGGGAAGACTGACAAAAGATCCGGAGGTGAAATATCTCCAGGATGAAAACAGTACTGCAATGGCAAGATACACGCTGGCAGTAGACAGGCGATATCGAAAGGATGGAAAGGCAGAAACAGATTTTATTTCTTGTGTTACCTTTGGGAAGAATGCTGAGTTTGTAGAAAAATATCTGCAAAAAGGGTTGAAGATTTTAGTAAGCGGACGGATCCAGACAGGAAGCTATGTGAATCAGGAGGGGAATAAAGTTTATACCATCAATGTGATCGTAGAAGAACATTATTTCGCAGAAGGGAAGAAACTGTCAGGATCAGAAAAGAAAGAAGATACCGATCCGGATGGATTTATGCATCTTCCAGACGGAGAAGAACTTCCGTTTGAGTAAGAATAACTCGGATGCTGAAAGCAGAAGAGCGCACTTATATACCTTAAAAGGTATGTGCGTCCTACGGAAGTAGCATCTTTCTGAAGGGGAATTCCGAAAGTGTTTGCGGATGATCCATCCGAAGAAGGGTTCCCCTTCCGGCAGAAATGCTATCCCGTAACAGAGAAAATGGAAGAGTTGAAAGAGGAGGAAAAGAACGATATGGCGAAGAAGAAAACATTTGAGGAATATACTCAGGAAGCACTTTATGAGATTGAAAAAACAGAAGCTGCATTGAAACAGGCAAAGCTTGAGAAGGAACAGGCAGAGCACAGGATTCAGAGATCCTTGAACTATCTAGATACACAGAAAAAGAAAAAACGAAAGGCACGAACCCATCTGTTGATTCAGAAAGGAGCAGCCATAGAAGCAATCTGTAAAGATACCAAATATCTGACCGAGGCAGAATTTATCAGCTGATGGATGAACTTCTTCATGATTCTGCTTGTAAGTTTTGTGATGTCGTTCATGAAATGGTTCGTGGACGGGCGGAAACTGCAGAAGCGAAGGAACGAGAATTCGCAGAAGAGGAAGCACTATTAAAGGCGATGCAGCGAGGTGAACTGCCACAGGGAGATGAGTAAGATGGGATGTTATCACTTTCATCTAAATCAATTATCCAGAGGAAAAGGGCAGTCTGCCATTGCTAGTGCTGCTTACCGAGCCGGTACAAAACTGGAATGTACGTATTATGGAGAAGTGAGTGATTATACGAGAAAAGGCGGTGTGGTATTAGCGGAGATCCATCTTCCCCAACAGGCTCCGGAGAGATTCAAAGACAGAGAGACCCTTTGGAATGAGGTGGAATGGATCGAAGGGAATAAGAAAGCACAGCTGGCACACAGCTTTGATATTGCCTTGATGAATGAGTTTTCTATGGAAGAAAATATTGAGCTTGCAAGAAGATTCGTAGAAGAACAGTTAGTCGCAAGAGGGATGATCGCAGATCTAGCGATCCATGATCCGAAGAAAGCAAAGGATAAAATACCCAATCCCCATATGCACATCATGGTTCCCATCCGCCCTTTACAGGAAGATGGTACCTGGGGACAAAAACAAAAAAAGGTTCCAGTATTAACACCGGATGGACAGACGGTTTTGAATCAGAAAGGACAACCGGTATTTCGGGCGGTACATACAACGGATTGGAGCAGGAAAGAAACCTTGGAAGAATTGAGAAGTGCCTGGGCGAAGATGTGTAACGAACTGTATGAAGAAAAAGGACTTACAGAAAGAGTCGATGCCAGGTCTTATGAGGAACGGGGGATTGATAAGATCCCGATGGTGCATGAAGGACCGAATGTACAGGCAATGGAAGCAAGAGGGATTTCAACCGCACTGGGAAGTTTAAACCGACTCATCCGAGCCTTAAATGATATGAAAGAACGGGCAAAGAATCTTCTTCAATGGTCCTTGTTTCGAGAAAGCCAACTGATGGAACGGATGGTGTTCTTACATCAGCCAACCTTAGCGGATTATCTGAGAAACTATTGTGATAAGAGAAATGCAGTTGCAGAATCTTACGCTTATGGAACGAAAAAGGCAAAGAATACAAATCTGAAACAATTTGCAGAGACGATCCGCTTTCTGGAAGAGCAGGATGTGAGAACCCCAGAACAGCTGACAGAGAAAATCGAGGAATTAGATACTCAGCTAAAAGAGGTAAGTCAGCGGTTGAATCAACAACTGTCTGCTTTGCGAAGTGTCAACAGCAATCTTTATGCAATGAAAGAGTATTTTGAAACAAGACCTGTTTATCTGGAATTAAAGAACAAATATTTTGGCAGGGAAAAATTCAAAGAGGAACATAAGAAGGAACTTAGCGGATATTATCGTTCGGAAAGAATCTTAAAAGAAAATCTAGACCCAAGCGGGAAGATTCCGGAAGGACAATGGAAACGAGAAGCCGCTCGTTTATCAGAAGAGATAGCTACTTTACGAAAAGAAGATAAACGGATCCATGCGATGTTACGAAAGTATGAGGGGATCAAAAATCATGTGGAAGTTTTGATGGCAGAGGAGGATGAAGGGATTACTCTTCCAGAAACAAACAAGAGGGAGCAATCCACAGAAGCAAAAGAAGCAGTGAGAACCATGAAACGAAAAAAGAAACATCATGGAATGGAATTATAGGAGGAATTTTAGAAGATGGAAGAATATACAAGAGAACAGATTCAAAGAGCAGATGATACCGATTTATATGTTTTTCTTTCTGGGAGAGGAGAACAGTTCAAACGATGTGGAAAAGAATACCGGTGGTTACGACATGACAGTGTGATGATCAACAAGAATGAATGGTATCGTTTTAGTCAGAATAAAGGCGGCCATGCCATTGATTTTATGAAAGAATTCTACGGTCTTTCTTTTGCAGAGGCAGTCAAAGAATTATTAGGAGAAGAGGGAGCTGGAGAAACCAACAGAAGAACGGCGAAGGAAGATGCAGGCAGACAGAAGGTCTGCCCCATCCCCTTGCTGGATTGGAACTGCCAGAAAGAAATGAAAGCTGTGAGATTGCAAGGAAGTATCTCATTGAGCAGAGGAAACTATCCAAACAGCTGGTAGATCAGATGATTGCAAAGGGGGATATTTATGAAAGTAAAAACTATCACAATGTGGTGTTCGTTGGAAGAGACAAAGAACAGAATCCCAGATATACAGCTATGCGGGGAACCGATGAGAACCGATATCGTGGGGAGGCAAGAGGTTCAGAAAAAGCCTATGGATTTGGCCATATAGGAACGGATGAAAAACTGTTTGTGTTTGAATCCCCCATTGATCTTTTGTCTTATATCACTGCAGTTCCGGAAGACTGGGGAAAGCATAGTTATATTTCTCTGGGCGGATTGAGTGAAAAAGCAATGAAACGGATGTATACAGAATATCCTCATATTCATTCCATCTACTTGTGTCTGGATAATGATGAGCCTGGAAATGAGAGATGCAGGCAGTTTGTTTCTCTTATTCCGAAGGAACTGAGTGTGTACCGATTAGAACCGGTGAAGAAAGACTGGAATGAATGTCTGGTAGCAGAAGTTCCGGTAGAAAATATGGCAAAGCAGATGTGTTGGAGAGATGCCAGGGAAAACCAGTTCCGGTCATGAAGATGTCGGAGGTTGAAGAAACGGTGTCCAGTGGCTATGGTATCCGTTCATTCTTTTGGAAAGGTTACTTTGATCCAGGGGAATCCGGGAAAAGGAAAAACGTGGCTTGCAATGGCAATCGCCGCATACTGTACGAATGGAAAAGAACTTCCCAATGCACTTCCCATAGAACCCTTTAATGTATTGTATCAAACAGCAGAGGATGGGATAGCAGATACCATTAAGCCTAGATTAGCAAAATGTGGTGCAGATATGACAAGGGTACGATTCATCAATGAAGAAGAAAAACAGCTTTCTATGACGGACGATCGGATTGAAAAAGCCATCCGCCAGAACAATGTACGCCTCATGATCATGGATCCCATACAGGCCTATCTGGGAACCAATGTGGATATGAACCGGGCCAATGAGATACGGCCATTATTCCGGCATCTCAGTACGATTGCAGAGAGAACTGGATGTGCCATTGTTCTCATTGGACATTTGAATAAGTCGTCGGGAAGTCAGAGCGATTACCGTTCCCTGGGATCCATTGATATCGCAGCGGCAGTACGAAGCATATTATTTGTAGAAAAGGTGGAAAAAGAGAAGGAACAGGATGTCCGAGTGGTATATCAGCAAAAGGATTCTCTTGCTAAGAAGGAAAATCCGGTAGCGTTTTCTTTAGGAGAAGAAGGCTTAAAATGGTTAGGAGAATACGATATATCCATTGAAGATCTGCTGATGGGGAAAGCAGGAACGAAAAAGGAAACGAAACTGGAAAAGGCACAGAAATTGATCCTGGAGTTATTAACCAAACGGAAAGTAATGTGTTTAGAAGAATTAGAGGCAGAACTACTAGCCTATGGGATTTCTTCCAGAACAGGAAGAGATGCAAGAAAGCAATTGGAAAGTAGATTAAGCTATGACTGGTGTCAGGGAAGAAAAACAGTTGCGTTAATCACAGAATAAAAGATGACATTGGCAAAAAAATACTTTGGCATTGGCAGTCTTTATAGATACCTTTGCCAGCCGCCAATGTCAAAAACAAAGATAATAGAAGGAGGCATACAAATGACAAGTTATGATATACCTTATTGGAAGAAGTATACATTGTCCATTGAAGAGGCAGCATCCTATTTTCGTATTGGAGAAGGAAAGCTTCGTAAGTTAGTCAGTGACAATCCAAATGCAGAGTATTTGCTTTGGAATGGGAATCGTGTACAGATAAAACGAACAAGATTTGAAAAATTTATTGATACACTCAGTGCGATATAAAATGAAATTTAAAAGAAGGAGGTGTTCGAATTAGGGGTTACATGATATACTAACAATATCATGTTGCGTCCCCTTGGAGGTAGGATATGATTTCAAAGAGACGTGATGATAAAGGCAGAGTTCTCCAGCAAGGAGAATGGCAGGAACCAAGTGGACGTTACCGCTATAAATATACAGATTCACTTGGTAAGCGTAAAATATTATATAGTTGGAGATTGACAGAAGCAGATAAGATGCCGGAAGGTAAACGGGCAGATCTTTCTCTCAGGGAAAAAGAAAGAAAAGTTCAGTCCTTACAGATGCAAGGGATTACAGGAAGTAACATTACAGTGCTTGAACTTGTGGAACGATATCTTTCCCTGAAAACAGGAGTAAAGCATAATACTTTAGCGAATTACAAATTTGTGGTGAATGTATTGAAAAAGGAAGAATTCGCTTATAAGAAAGTGGATGATGTGAAACTTTCTGACGCAAAGATTTTTCTGATAAAACTACAAAGAGATGGTAGAGGATATAGTTCCATTCATTCCATCAGAGGTGTTTTAAGACCTGCTTTTCAAATGGCTGTGGATGATGACTTGATTCTAAAAAATCCATTTGGATTTGAATTAGGTACAGTACTTGTTAATGACAGTCAGAAAAGACAAGCTGTTTCTCCGGAAGATGAAACTAAATTTCTTGATTTTGTAAAGAATGATCCGCATTATAATCAGTATTATGATGCATTTTATATCTTATTCAAGACAGGTCTTAGAATATCTGAATTTTGTGGACTTACTGTAAAAGACTTGGACTTTAAAGAAGATATTATCAATGTGAATCATCAGTTGCAAAGAACTCGAGAAATGAAGTATATCATCGTATCTACAAAGACAACAAGTGGTACGCGGTTACTTCCAATGGAAGCGGATGTAAAAGAAGCATTTCTTCGAATCTTGAAGAATAGAAGGAAACCAAAACGTGAGCCGATGGTGGATGGATATGGAGGATTTCTGTTTCTGGACAAGAATGGAAGGCCAATGGTTGCACTTCATTGGGAAAAGTACATGCAGCATGCAAGAGAAAAATATAATCGTGAGAATTTGTTGCAATTGCCGCCAGTTACTCCACATATATGCAGGCATACTTATTGTACAAATATGGCCAATTCAGGGATGAACCCAAAGACACTGCAATATCTGATGGGGCATTCAGATGTATCTGTAACACTTAATATTTATACGCATACCGGCTATGATGATGCAAAGAAAGAACTTGCCAGATTAAAAGAAGCAAGGGATGAACTGGAAAAGAAAAAGTTTATAACCCAAAAACATGCACAAACAACTCATGTAAGCCTTATCTCATAAGGAATTTGGGACTTTAAAAATAACCCATTTGTACCACAAATGCCCGAAAAACATGAGAAAATACAAGAATTTATAAGAAAAAGAACCTTTCAAGTAAAAATGCACAAAGCTGAAAAGCCAGTATTTATAAGGCTTTGAGAGGATATGAGGAGATAAAATGGAGAAAATAAAGGTACTATTTATTTGCCACGGCAACATCTGCCGCAGCACCATGCTCAATACATCGCACAACATTTAGTAATCCAATCTGGCATGGAATCTAATTTTTACATTGATTCTGCTGCCACCAGCCGCGAGGAAATCGGCAACCCTGTCCACTATGGCACGCGCCGGAAGCTGGAAGCGGAAGGGATTTTCTGTGGGGATCATTGTGCCCGACAGCTTAAGAAAAGCGACTATGACGAGTTTGATTTTTTAATTGGAATGGATACGCAGAATATTCGGAATATGTACCGGATTTTAGGAGAGGATCCGGAACAGAAAGTGTACAAGTTGCTAGATTTTACAGAACGGAAAGGAGATATTGCAGACCCATGGTACACCGGTAACTTTGATCTGACTTATCGGGATGTTCTGGACGGATGCAGAGGGCTTCTGAAATTTATCGAAGAACAAGAGAGTGTTTAACGAACAAGAAGATTTTATGTAACATTATTGTGGCAGAGGAGAATTATTCATTCTCTGCCACAATGTCTTCCAATACTTTGATCAAGTCGTGGATATTTTGGATCCGCACATTTCTTTCTAAATAGTATTTTTCAGATTTACCGATAAGGATTCAAATTTTTCCCGTATTTCAGGAGCAATATAAGACATGTTTCTCACCTCGTAGATAGGATAGGCAAAAAGGAAAGAGCCTATACAGTTTTCCTGCAAAAAGTAAAAGAAATTTATTCAGATATTTACAAATGGAAATGAAAATCGCTATAATATTGTCCAGGGCAGAGTTATCTGTTCGGGAACATCTTAGAAAACACCAGACATATAGGAGAGAAGCACCTGAAAACAGAGTACAAGAAAATGACTGGAAGAGAGAAGAAGAAAACAGAGTAGTGGTATTAAGAAGCGTTAAAATAGGAAGCATGAACTAACCACGAGAGAAGCATCCATCGATGAAGACGGATAGTATTGTCTTTTTCTGCCTTGTAGGTAAAACGATTGCCTTATATTTGGATAGCAGAAATCTATTTTCCCTTTGTACTGATATTTAGAACAATAAATTTTGCGTGTACAAGATGTGCAGGCGGATAAAAAATAGAGAAAAGAAAGAGAGACTGAGCATGAAGAGAGAATTGGAATTATATATTCATATTCCGTTTTGTATGAAAAAATGTGCATATTGTGATTTTTTGTCCGGTCCGGCTCCGAGGGAGACGATAGATCGCTATGTAACAGCGCTTGTGGCAGAAATCAGGCAGTATCAAAAGTTGGCAGAGAATTATCGAGTTACAACGATTTTTTTTGGAGGAGGCACACCATCGATTTTATCGGGAGGTCAGATGAAAGAAATTTTTGATGCGCTCCGGGATGTGTTTGAGATCCAAGCAGATGCGGAAATTACGATGGAAGCGAATCCGGGTACGGTCACAAAAGAAAATTTGCAGGCATACAGGGCATGTGGGATCAACCGGATCAGTTTTTGGACTGCAGTCGGTCGATGATAAGGAACTGAAGCTGCTTGGGCGTGTACATACGATGCGGCAGTTTGAAGAGAGTTATGATCTGGCAAGGAAGGCGGGATTTCAGAATATTAATATAGATCTGATCTCGGCAATCCCAGGGCAGACAGTGGAATCCTGGGAGCACACATTGGATACCGTGATCCGAATGAATCCGGAACATATTTCTGCGTATAGTCTGATCATTGAGGAAGGGACGCCGTTTTACGAGATTTATGGGGAGAACGCAAAAGAAGAGCAGGATAGTCGGTGTGAGAAATGTTTGGCTGATGACGGGAAACAGATGGATACGGGCAAGAACTTCCCAAAGCTTCCGGATGAGGAGGCGGAACGCCGCATGTATGAATTGACCGCAGAGAAGCTGGAAGCGGCAGGATATCTACAATATGAGGTTTCTAACTATGCGAAGCCGGGATATGCGTGCAGACATAACAAGGGATACTGGCAGAGGGTGGAGTACCTTGGGATCGGCACTGGGGCGGCATCTTTGATTGAAAACGAGCGGTATCAGCATATTTCAGATACGGATCTTTATATCCGGGCAAATGGAAGGTTGGATCAGATCGAGGAGGAAAAAGAGACGCTAGATTGGAATGCACAGGTGGAGGAGACAATGTTCCTTGGCCTTCGGATGAAAGAGGGGGTAAACAAGCAGAAATTTAGAGAACGGTATCACAGAGAAATACAGGAAGTCTATGGAGAGGTATTGGAAAAACTCAAAGAAGAAGGATTACTTCGTGAAGAGGAGGAGCGAATCTGCCTGACAAAGAGAGGAAATGATCTGAGCAACTATGTACTTGCACAGTTCTTGTTATAACCTATAAAAATGTTTCAGATAGAAAGGCAATTGAAAAATTTTCAGAATGATAGAAAGGTTCCGGAAATTTTTTGATTGCTTTTTTGGATTGAAAGTTTCTAAAAATGTACATAATCTCGATAGAAAATAGTTTTTTTACAAAAATATAAAAAATATGTAAACTAGGTTGACAAACGAAAAGCATAGTGCTATCTTAATAATCGTAAGGTGTTAGCACTCGTAAGAATGGAGTGCTAATAAGAAAAACGAGGAGGTGTGAGATGAAAGCAGATCATGGATTGGATGATCGGAAACTTAAGATTTTGCAGACGATCATTAAGACCTACTTAGAGACCGGGGAACCGGTGGGATCCAGAACGATTTCCAAATATACAGATTTGAATCTAAGTTCTGCGACGATCCGCAATGAGATGGCGGATTTGGAAGATCTGGGATATATCATACAGCCTCATACATCGGCGGGAAGAATTCCTTCAGACAAAGGATATCGGCTTTATGTAGATATGCTGATGGAGGATAAGGAGCATGAGATCACTGAGATGCAGGAGAAGATGCTTCAGAAGGCCGATAAGATGGAACAGCTTTTGCAGCAGGCTGCGAGAGTGCTGGCAAATAGTACGAATTATGCGACGATGGTTTCTGCTCCTACTTATAATAGGAATAAGTTAAAGTTCATCCAGCTTTCGCAGGTGGATGCCAATCAGATCATCGCGGTGATCGTCATGGAAGGCAACATTATTAAGAATAAGATTGTGGCGGTTGCAGAGCCGCTTGACAATGAGACAATGCTGAAGTTGAATATGCTGTTGAATACCAATCTGAATGGAATTGCGGTCGAAGATATCAATCTTGGCATGATCGCCAGACTGAAGGAACAGGCAGGAATTCACAGCGGTGTGATCAGTGATGTGCTTGATGCAGTGGCAAATACGATTCAGCTTGATAATGACCTTGAGATTTACACAAGCGGAGCGACAAACATTTTCAAATATCCAGAGCTGAGCGACAAGCAGAGTGCACAGGAGATCATCAGTGCTTTTGAAGAAAAGCAGCAGTTGGCAGAACTTGTGACACAGACGCTGGCAAGCGATGAGAACAAAGGAATTCAAGTTTATATCGGAAGTGAGACACCGGTACAGACGATGAAGGATTGCAGTGTCGTGACAGCGACTTACGAGCTTGGGCAGGGCATGCAGGGGACAGTTGGAATCATTGGTCCGAAGCGGATGGATTATGAGAATGTCATGAAGACATTAAAGACGTTGATGGTAGAACTGGATGCGATATTTCATAAAAAATCATAAGAAAGGTGGTACGACCATTGGATAAGAAGATGACACAGGAAGAAATGGTAAAAGAAGCCGTAGAGGAAGCAAAGAAAGCGGTAGAGGAACAGGACGCCGCTCAGGAAGCAGCGGGAGAAGATACAGAAGCGGTTGCAGAGGAAACCGTTGAGGAAGAAGCTGACAGCGAAGCATCCGAAGAGGAAGCTTTGGAAGAGACAGCAGAAGAAGGTTCCGAGAAAGGAGCAAAAGGGCTGTTTAAAAGAAAGTCGAAAAAAGATAAAAAGATGAGCAGATCGAGGAATTAAAAGATAAGCTCACACGTCAGATGGCAGAGTTTGATAACTTCCGCAAGCGTACGGAGAAAGAAAAATCAGCGATGTACGAGATCGGGGCAAAAGATATCATCGAGAAGATTCTTCCGGTTGTAGACAATTTTGAGAGAGGACTCGGAGCTGTTACAGAAGAGCAGAAAGAAGATTCCTTCGTTTCCGGTATGGAGATGATCTACAAACAGATTATGACCACACTGGATTCTGTCGGAGTGAAAGCGATTGAGGCAGTTGGAAATGAATTTGATCCGGATTTCCACAATGCAGTGATGCATGTAGAAGATGAGGAAGTCGGGGAGAATATCGTTGTAGAAGAGTTCCAGAAAGGTTACACATACAGAGATACGGTAGTAAGACATAGTATGGTAAAAGTAGCAAATTAAAAATTCATTTAAGATGCATAAAGCATTTTGATTTTATCAACAATAGATAGAGTAAGTAAACTTAGTATAAAATATAGGAGGATTTCATCATGGGAAAAATCATTGGAATTGACTTAGGAACAACAAATAGCTGTGTAGCTGTTATGGAAGGTGGACAGCCGACAGTCATCGCAAATACAGAAGGAGCAAGAACAACACCATCGGTTGTTGCTTTTACAAAGACAGGAGAACGTCTCGTTGGAGAACCTGCAAAACGTCAGGCAGTGACAAATGCTGATAAGACAATCTCTTCTATTAAGAGACACATGGGTACTGATTACAGAGTAACGATCGATGATAAGAAATATTCTCCACAGGAGATTTCTGCAATGGTACTTCAGAAACTGAAAGCAGATGCAGAAGGATATCTTGGAGAGAAGTAACAGAGGCTGTTATCACAGTTCCGGCTTACTTTAACGATGCTCAGCGTCAGGCAACAAAAGATGCTGGTAAGATTGCTGGTCTTGATGTAAAACGTATCATCAACGAGCCAACAGCAGCAGCTCTTGCATATGGTCTTGACAATGAAAAAGAACAGAAGATCATGGTATACGACTTAGGTGGAGGTACTTTCGACGTATCTATCATCGAGATCGGTGACGGAGTTATCGAAGTATTATCAACAGCAGGTGACAATAAACTTG